>JAABUS010000593.1_pt1 | contig 90412 bp, 28 predicted proteins | sample 5560161 | NCBI WGS metagenome assembly JAABUS01 (sample SAMN10711885, study PRJNA513376) | rock metagenome | isolation source: Antarctica rocks | place: Antarctica: Victoria Land, Trio Nunatak nord | collected 2016-01-04
TGCTGAATTGATTGCGCTGTTGGGCCCCCCTCCGAAAGAACTATGTGATCGAGAGAAAGAAGGACTCGGTTGGAAGTTCAGACCTGAGGTGGAAAACTCAGAAGGTAAACTTTGCGGAAGTGCAAGTGAGTTTTATGGAGGGCCTTTCTTCGACTCCCAAGGTAATATTTCCGGGAGCATTTGTAGCATAAGAGCAAACCCTAGCTAATCCTTATACCCAGGAGAATTCATGCGCAAAGACCTTGTTCCAGAAGCTTTCACTTTGGCGGACTCGGTACTATCTCTTGAGGGAGGAGATAAGCAGGAGTTCCTCAACTTCGCGCAGAAGATGCTCCAATGGCTGCCCGAGAAAAGAAAGTCAGCTAAAGAGTTACTCGAAGATCCCTGGCTCTGTCCAGACTCGATGTGAAAAGAGGGGTCGATGGGCTGGGCTTGATAAATCCTGGGGTTTGAATCTGACCTTCAAATCAGACGCAATCTTTTTGAGGTCCGACAGAGTGTGCCCTATTCAACCTTTCAAATGTGCACACAGCTTTGGAAACGTCAGACTCGGAGCCTACACCCAAAGAACGTCTAATAAAGGTGCGCCAAAACGCGTAAGGATGGAGAAGAGCCGCATCACACTTCAGGTTTAGCCGTCTTTGCCCGTCATGGATACAACGCGGTAAGTCGGGACATGGCGGCGTCTATTGGAACAGGGCACCCTGCATTCTCCAAGAGATCCAATCCAATCCACGCCCCTTCTGCACGCTGCGCGTCAAGGCCACCTAACGGTTTTACAGCTACTGTTGGAAAATGGCGTCTCAGTGTTGGAGTAGGACAGGTATCAAAGAACAGCGCTGTATTGGGCGGACATGAGAACGCGGCGAAGGAGCTTCTTATGAGGAGCAGATACATCGACCACGGAGAGAAGGGGGCAAACATCCCTACACTTGGCGGTGGAGAGCGGGTCTTTACAAGTGGTGACTTTGCTTCTAAATAGAGGAGCGGCCATGTCTGCGCAGGACCATGGAGGTAGGACCGCATTGCATCTGGCGGTCGAAAGAGGCAATCAGAAGATGATAAAATTATTGATCGACCAAGGAGCTGAAACGCCCCCAGTGGACAGACTTGGTTGTAGAATCGGGATCGTTACTTGGAACTGCTCAGAGAGCTCCGCGCAGATGGCAGGATCAAAGCCGGGACAAAGTGGATGGAAGTTCTTGCACAGATCGAGTCAGACCCTGGGTACGTAGCTATGCTCGGCCAGCCCGGCTCCACACCCCTACCTGGCCATGTCGACAATGATCGCACCTCGACGGCGATCGAATGACCTAACATCGAGGGGTTGAGCGTGAAGAAACACGACGATGTTGAGCTAAGCATATGGACTCAAAGGAACCTTGAATTCGCATCGATCGACTTCGCTCCTGTGTGCGTTTGCCTCAATGCATCGATAAGGATGCCATAATATTAGTGACGTCGATCTCGTTGTAGACAAACATCGTAAAGAGAGCGATGTCGCCAAGTCGTTGCAAGAGTCTCAATCGAAGATATATAAAGCAGTAGTTAACGAGGCACAACGAAAGGGCACCTGCGAGAGATAGAGCGAACACTTAATCGACATGATCTATGGTTCGAATACGAGGGTCCCAATAGTTAAGAGTTTTAGCATCACGTGTCGCAATGTATTAGATGTATAAGCGAGAATTAAATGTATCTAGTCTAGCGATTGAGCGATAATAGTTAAAGATCGACGATTAACATTGTTGAAGAACAAGAGACAAATCCTTTAACAATTTATGCGTTGACGAAGGCGCAAACACGAGCTTATCGTTGTAGGCATGATTTAGAAGCGCACATCAATTTTGTATAACTTCTTGCGTTTTGAATTTCCAACTTCAAATTCTAGCTAAATACTTCGCCTTGTTCAAAAACCTTAATTATTTCGACTTCGTTTAAGATAGCGACTAAGTTGCGATTGACAAACTACATTACATCGCAAAGCGCAACGAAGAAGATAACATACAATTGCTCTCGAAAGAGTTTTCTTATTTCTATTGTCTCTACATTTTATCTCTTATCAAAGAGTTACATTCTTTTCGTCTTTTCTTTAGTTATCTCTTTATGACTTGTTCTCTCTACATTTCTAGCTATCTACATCCATTTTTTGGAGGCGTCCTTATAAGTTATCTTCGATCATTCCTAGGCATTAGTAGAAACCTATTTATTAGAGTTCGTGTCTAGAATTTATATAAGTTATAGTTTTAGTTTTTGTATAGTCTTAAAAACTTCATATTGCTTCTTGTGCTTCGTCAACTTCTTTTTAGTTAATAGATAAAGACACGAATCTAGCAATCTTAACTCTTTCTAATTTTTGAAAACTTAATCAAACTCTATCGCACTGCGATTGCGCTATCTTTCTAAGAAGAGTAACAATAACAAAAAGATCTTAATAGCGTGTCGTTCAATGCTTTAGCAACGCGTAAACTTGAAACGAAACTCTTTATACAAATATCAAAGATCTAGTTGCAAAATAAAACGTCTTTGTATTTCTTTTCTTTACTTGTTTCTCTTGCACTTGCCAAATTTTCTCAATCGTTGTTCGTTAATAAAACGTGATCGAAATAGAACGCAAAATTAGATGTCTTGTTCGCATAAACGAACGCTAGCTCAACGTTTATAGATTGCTAATCAATCAAGCTTGTAATAATTGTAGAATTATTGTTCGATACGTAAATATTTCTCTTGTAAAGATTCGCGTAAAGCAAGATTAAGAACGTCGCGTTTTAAAGAAACAAGTTCTCTATAAGTTTCTCAATAATCTTTCAATTAATACTTAATAGACAAATGTGTTTTGCGATAGACTCTTAATGCGATAGTCTTTCGTTTGTCTAGATATTTGACTTTGGAATTCGAGTTAATTTCGCGTCAATAAGATCGAAGCAATAGCTAGATAGATCTAGTTCTAGATTTTATATCTATAAGTCTCAATGTCTAAAGAAGAGAATTAGACAAAGCAAGAAAAGAATTGACTTACACGATCCTTAATAGTAATTTTCGTTATTATAGACTCTAGCTTTATTAGTGTTGCAGTTTTAATACGTCGTTCTACAATAAGGTCCTAGATAGAACATCAACAAACTCCAGCTTCAAATGTGGATCGATCGAAACATATAAAAAGTACAAACTTCTATAGTTCAAAAACGCGATCGCTACTATCTCTTTAATTATTATTGACAACGCTTTGACGCACAACATGTGTTGTTAATTAGTTATCGTGAATTATCTCTTATGCAATCGAACGTTCGCGACATGTTTTATAATAATGTATTCGACGTCAATAGAATTTAAGTTGTTGTCGCTTTAGTCAAGAATTCTAGACACAAGAAGCGTGATATGCGATCTTATTGATTATAGTTACTAATAATTAACAATTGCAACGAATTTTTAGCTAATGTAAGAACTTGTGCTTACAATAGATTATTGTTGTTACTTCAAAGTTTGTTGTTAATTGTCGAAAATTTGCGATGCAAGTCGACAATCTAGTTACAATTCGCGTTTTATTATTTATAATAATAACGAAGAACCTGTTAAATTCTTCTTCTTTCTTCTTGTATTAAATAACTCTATTCGCTTTTAAGCATAGCTCGACGACATTCTTGCAAAGCGTAGCAAAGTCGAACTAAATATGGCGTAACTTGCATTCTAGTTTGTCTTGATTTAATTATCGTTCGCTTGTGTATAAATAAGAATCGAGAGCTAAAGTTAAGTTAAAGACATTAGCTCTCGAATAGATTAATAAATAAATGGAGCGAAAAGCAAGGCTTTGCTTACAGTCAATGGGCGACAACTTTGTCTCTCTAGTTGGTAAATAGATAGGCATACATTGTTCACTTATTAACATCTTAGAAATTATAAGTGTCGTAGATCTTGCTTTTTCACTTATGTCGAACGATAAGAATTGTATGGTAAGTCTAGGTTGCATTGCAATTTGCTAGCTCCCATTAAGTTATAAGCAAAGCGACTACCTGCAATCTTGTGTAAATCCTACAAAAACCTATAGCATGCTCCAAAACTATTATAATGCGCGGGAGAGAGAAATGTTCGATTAAAGAGCGCGATGTTATTCTATCTTAAATGCAAATTTGTTAGTTCTATTTGTAGACAAGGTTTGCAGTCTTAGCTATTGCCTTGCGCTAGACAAATAGAGCAGAGACATAGTCGTTACTAGTTACAACAAATAAAAGCGAGAATTTTATAAAGAGAGAAGAGTTACAAATTCTTTATATGTTTCTTTTGTCTTATGCTTGTAAGCCTTTATAAATAGATAATTAAAGAAGTAGTTTTACTTAAAGCTTATAAGCAACGTCGACAATTGTTTCTTTTCAATTTTAATTAAGATTAGAACAAGCACAATTTGCTCTAATGTTCTTAATTTTAATTTTCTTACATTCTTAAATATAGACTTAAATAAAGATACTTACTATAGATCTTAGTATATTGCGTCGAGTCTATTGTAATTAGATTATAATATTGTTTAATGTTATTTTATATCGAAGTCGAATACATTAATTAATAATTGTTAAGAGATATAAGAGAAGCTATACGACAAAGATATTAATCGAATTGCTATTTAAATAAAATAGCAGTTTATATTTAGTCTAGCGTTAATAGCGTCAATATATATTATGCAAATTAGATTATATTTTGAAAATCTCTTTAACAATAATTGTCTTATTTCTAAGAATCAATACTAGATAGATATAAAATAATCGAAGATATTAATATAATTTAGAAGCGCTAATAGATAAGTTAGTTTGTATTGTTAAGCAATTAAGATTAACAAATAATTGTCGATATTATAAATTGTTTAATTTTGAAAACAATTGTTATCTATAATAATATATATTCGAGTTAAAAAGTTTTTTACAAATATTATTAATATATTTGTTGATTAAGAATTTTGTAGCTATATTATATAAAAAAAATATATTGTTAAATTAGCAATAGAATTTATTAATTTAAAAAAAGTTAGATTAACAAATATAATCTTTCGACAATTTAAATTAGTTGCAATAATAATATAATTAAAGAAATTGTTTTAAGTAAATTTTATTTCGATAATCTTAAGTCGAACTAAATATTTATTTAGATTTTTTATTAAAATATTTGTGCAATTGTCTATATTATATTGGCAATTCCGGGAGAGAGACTTTATATAAGCTAATCCTGCTATTGATTCTCTATAGAGACAACATCGACATTTCTGCTTGTTTCTGCTCGCGCTAACCTAATTAGGAAATTAAAATTATTTATATAAATTAGTATTGTTTTATACTTAGTTCGAAATTTTTAGTTTAATTGGGCTAGTACTAGAGACGTAATAAATTATCAAAATTAGAAGTTTTCGATTCTATAAATAAATTCGCGTCTATAAGCGCCAATCTATTAATAAAATTAAGAAATTTTATTTTCGATTATTTATTACGTTTCTAGTACTAGCTCGATTAAGCTAAAAATTTCGAACTAAATATAAAACAATACTAATTTATATAAATAATTTTAATTTCCTAATTAGGTTAGCGCGAGCAAACACAAGTAGAAATGCCAATGTTGTCTCTATAGAGAATCGATAGCAGGATTAGCTTATATAAAGTCTCTCTCCCAAAATTGTCGATATAGTATTTTAAATTTTATTTTTCAAAAAATCTATTAAAAGCGCAAAAAAAATTTTGTATATTATATAGAATTAATTCGATTTATTTTAATATTCTAAATATTGATTCGAAACTTTATTAATATACAAGACAAAAATTTGCGTAAAACAATTTTCTAACAATCGATATTTAATTTTCTTTTTATTAAAAAATTTATTAATTAAGTTTACAATTGTAGATTATAATTATTTTTATTTTTTTAAATATTTCGATTTAATTTTACAAAAATACAATTGATTTATTAATAATTAAATATTGTTATTTCTATTTTTAAAATTAGTTTTAAAATTTTAAAATTTTAAATTGTTTCTATCTTTGTTATTTAATAAACTTAAAACTCGAAAATTGCAATATTTCAAAAATTTAGAAATAAAGATACAGTATTTTGTTTTGTTGCTATTATAATTTAATTTTTTTTGCTATATATCTTAAAGAGTATTTAGAAAAATAGTAATTAAACTATTATTATTGCTATTTTTATTCTGCGCAGTTGTTTGTTATATTAATATAATATTTCTTAAGTTAAAAAAATAATTGTCGAAAAATTGCAAATTGTATTTTTTTTTTAAATAAATATTTGTAGATAGTTGCTTTTTGAATATTATTTATAGTATTTTAGTTATAAAAAGATTTATTAAATTATTCGAATTTTAATTGTTAGCATAATTAATAATACAACAATATTAAACAAACCTTTATTTTTTTAATATTGTCGACAAATTTTTATATTACTCTTGTTTCTATCTAAATATTTTAGAAAATCTATATATATATTGTAATATAATTACTTCTAGTAATTACAAATTTATTAAAATTATATATTTAATCTCTAAGTAAATTTTAGATACAATATATTGCTAAATTTTATAAATAGTTTTTAAATTAAATCTATTATTTGTAAAATCAAAATTAGCAAATTTAATACTTAAAAAAGATCGAAATTTAATTAGAATATTTTTCGATTTTAAATTTTAATATATTATATTGCAAAAATATAGATATTTAAGTATATTAAAAATCTAAAAAAATAGATCTATAATTTTTTTTATAGCAATAAAACTTTTGCTGTGCAGATTCTTCAAATTTTCGAAAAAAAGATATAGTATTATAGACTGATCGCGTCGGGTCGGATTATCGAGTTCGGGTCGAATACTTGACCCAAATTGGGTCGAGTTAATTTCAAAAGTTAGAATTAAAAAGTCGATTCGATTTCTAGAGTTGAAATCGATTATTTAATTCGATTTTTAGAGTTAAAATCGAAATTCGACTCGAAAAATCGACTTAAATTGCCAAGACTTTTAATTAAAAAATTAAAAAATTAAAAAATTAATAAATAGTATCTATAACATCTATAGATACAAATTATATATTAATATTATTTTTTTAATATTTTAAAATTTAAATAGCATCTATAGATCTATAGATGCAAATTATATATTAATATTAATTTTTTAATATTTAAAAATTTAAATAGCATTTATAATACTTATAGATATAGATAATGCATCATAGTAATATATTATTATTTTCTACAATTAATTAATAATTATTTTAAATTTATAGAATTTGTCTAAAAAACTAAAAATTAAAGTTTGTTTCTAAAAATAGTAATTCTTAATATAATAACGCAATTTTTTGATTTCTTAACAATTCGATTCGATTTCTAATATTAGAATCGAAAATCGACTTAAGTTGTATCGATTTGTATTTAAAATATTAGAAATCGACTTAAGTTTTAGATCGATTCCTAGGGTTGAAATTGTTGGATCGGGTCATTTTAAAAGTTGGACCCAAAATCTAATCTAACAATTAATCTATTTAATTGTTATATTTATATCTATAGAGACAAGTTTCAATACGTAGCAACTATATATTACAAAATTAGATTCTACATCTTTATATTATACAATAAAAGATTTAATTCTAGCAATTAAAATAGATCTTTTGTCGAGTCTTAAAAAAATCGTTTTTGATTATATTTTTTCAATTTTAATAACAAAGACAACTAGAGATCAAGAGTTTAAATTTCTTAATAATTATTACTTTTTAAGTTTTAGAGTAGCTATAATTATTTTAATAATTAAAATATAAATTGTACAAAAGTATACTATATTAAGTTATTATTAAAAGAGATTTGTAATCTTTTATTGCTAATTGAGAATTAAAAAAGTATATAAAGTCTTCAAGAATTGCAATTGTATATTAGAAGAACTTTTAACAATTTATGTTAAATATAAGTATTTGTTTACTTAATAAATAGTCTTCTATAATAAGTAATTTATATAACTATTGTAAAATATAAATAATAGAGTTGTTTTAAATCTATTTACAAATTTGTTAATACTATTTACGAAAAGACTTTACTATATAAAGAGTATTTACTTTACTTATTGTAAACAAAAAGTTTAATACAATAGTTTATGAAAAAAATAAATTAGAAATTACAAATAATATCTTTTGATTAAATTTTAATACTTTAATTGTTTATATACTTAAACGTCTACTTTCTCTCTCTCTTTTATATACATAACACAAAATTGTTATTATTAATATAACAATCTCGATTATTATATAGAATTAAAATCTAGTTAACAACAATATATTGTTGCAAAAATTGTTAAAATTAAATGCAACTTAAGAGTCTTAGTACTTAAGTAATTTACAATTAAATAAACAACAAATTATTATTTATCAAAGTTAAACAAAAATAAATTTTTTTAACTAAATTTTTTACTCTTTTTTTCTTATTTCTTGTAATAAAAAAGTTATAACTAACTTTCTTATTACAAATACAAAGAAAATTAAAGATAAAAAACAAAGAAGCGAAAATTTAGCTAACAACAATATCGAAAAAACGCAAAAGATAAAAATATCTATTTAAAAAAATTAAATTTGAACAAAGAAAAGATAACACAATTAATAATAAAGTTATTAAAAACGAAAATTAGAATCTTAAAGCTTAAGATTGTTATATCGAATTTCGTTGTTAAAATACAAAATTTAAAGAATACTTTTATCTAGCTTTAAGATCTCTATAAGCAACAAAATTAACAACTTAAATATATAAAATCAAATTAAATCGATTTAAAACAAAAACACAAAGCAAAAAGATAAAGAAAAGAAAATAAAAAATACTTAAATAAATCGAATTATTGCAATACAAATTGAAGCAAACGCTAGAAAAACTTAACAAGCTTAAGCAAGAATATTTATTATATATTAATGTAAAATTTAACTTAATTAACTTATAATCAAAAATCAACAAAATTGAAAAACAACTATATAGAAAAAATAAAAAGTTAGAAACAATAATTTGATTAACAAAAAAATTGTTAAGTATAAAGACAAACGTAGATTATTTTATTAGACAAAAAAGATTGCTAATTAATTTGCTTTAACTATTTGTTATTTTTGTTTGCTATACTATTTAAATTAATCTATTAGATTTCGAACAATTTTTTTCAAATATTAACAACAATACGTGCGAGCAATTTAAGTTGCATTTCTCTTTATTAGCAAACAAATTCTTTATCTTTAGTAAAAGCTTGCTAAATATTAAGCAATATATTAAATTACAAACAATCTTTTTCGAATATTAATAACAATACAACACAAATAAGCAATTTAATTTAAAATATCTTAATATTAAAGTTATTAACAACAACAACAAAATTATATTTTTAAAGAAAGATATCTTGTTGCACTTAAAATAAAGAGAGACAACTTAATTTTATATTTAATTAATATATTTAAGAGAGAATTTATTTTGTTGCAATAAATAAGAAGAAACAATCTAGTCTTATAGTTAAATAATATGCTTAAAAAAGATTTGTTCTGTTGTAATAACAAAAATAAATAATTTAGTTCTATAATTAAGCAATATACTTAAGAGAAAATTCGTCTTGTTATAATAAAGACAAAAAGAGACAAATTTAGTTTTATATTTAAATAAAATGCGTACAAGATATATTTGTCTAATTGCTTAAAAAGTAAAAAAAAAATTTTGTTTCAAAATTAAATATTTTGTTTAAACAAAATATTGTATTTATAATGTATCGAATATTATTAATAGCTACAAACTATATATATCTAGTTTGTTTCTATTTTAAGAATATATTTAAATATTAAGAAAATTATAATTAAATAAAGAATTTATTTCTAGACTTTTTTCTTTATTAAATTAATAGTACTTATTATAACAAAAAATAAAAGATATATAAAGCAATATATTCTAGTTTATATTTATACTATTTCTAACAAACTATTAAACTAAGATCGAGAAGCTTTAAGATACAACAACATAATTAATTAATAACAATAATTTAAAAAAGATCTTAAATAGAACAAAAAAAAAAAATTATTTTAAAATATATATTTTGTTTTGTTGTAATTTTATAATATACAAATTAAATAAAGATAACAATTGTATAAATACAACAATTAAAATAATAACTTTTAATTAATTTTATAATACTTTTAACTTTCTTTTTAATATATTAAAAAGAATATAATCTCTAAGTAACTATTAAAATATATTAATAAAAAATTCATTTTATTTATTTATTTCTAAAAAGTTACTAGTCTTTAATATTAATTAATATATAAACATTTTTTTAGAAGAGTTTAAACTAGAGTTAAGCAATTGTTTTTGCAATATAAATTAGTTTTAATAAACTATAATTACTAGCTTTTATCTTAATAAAGTAACAAATAAAAGAGTATTACAATTGTATTTGTACAAATAGCTAAAAAAAAGTCTTAAATTGTAGTATTTTAATATTAAGCATTAAATTAATATTAAAGCAATTAAGTTATAAAGAAGTTTATTCTAAGATATCTTTTATTTTTAATAGTTAACAAATTTGTTTCTAGAAAGAAGTTTAACAACAACATTAATTAGAGTCTTTGTAATTAATTTAAAACAACAAACTTTTAATTAATAAATATTAATTTTTGTACAAATAAAGTGCAATTAATATAACTTAACTATTATATTATAAAAAAAATATAAAAATATATATAAATTAAGAATTGCAAAAAACTATAATAATTTAGAAAAAAAATATTGTATTTTACACTACAAGTATACTATAAAAATTAAGAAATATTAAATTTTATTTGCAATTAATATATTAATTATTTAATTTTAGCTTTTATTAATTTTTGTTATCTATTTTTTGTTTCTTTTCTTAAATTTTTCTTTTTTATTTCGAGAAACTCGCGAGCTAAATTGCTTAAAAAAAGCAAGAAATATATTAAAATTGTTATGTTTATAACTTCTTTTATTAAAGCTCTTCAATTACTTAGTATAATAATTTTTTTTTATTAAAGTATTTGTTGTTTTATCAATTTTATAACTACAAATTGTTGCAATACAAAACAATTTATCGATTTAAAAATTGCGAGTTGTCGCAATATAAAACAACTTACTAATCTAAAAGTTGCAAATCGTCGCAATACAAAACAATTCTTCGACTTAAAAATTAATAGTTGCTTAATACTTAATTTGCAACTATCTTATTATTATTTTTAAGCTAAAAAACTCTTCTTAAAATTTATATATTGCAATATTAAAATTTAAATTAAAATTTTTGTTTAGATTCTTGTCTAAATTGTTATTTAAATTTTTATTTTTCTATTTAAAAGTTAATATCTTTTGATATATTCTTTATAAATACTTATTAAAAGAAGATATTAATTTGATTTCTTTTTTGTTATAAACTCTTGCTTTATAAATAGTTTGTTTTTTATTAAATATTAATAAAAGTTAAAGAGACAAAGATTCTCTTTAGTAGAAGATAAAGTGTTACGACTCTAGCTCGTTATAGCTAGTATATACTCTACAAAGCAATTTGTAGCATATAGTACAATTATTTGCATGTTTGACAACTTGACAAGCGAACATTGCTCGATACGCTAATAAGTGAGTTCGACATGTTCGACAACGAACAAAGCGAACAAAGCTCGACATATTCGATAACAAACATAACGAACAAAAAGAATCTCTTTAGTATATAGATTCTCTAAATACGACTTTCTTATAAATCGTATTTAACTTAAAATAAGTTTTTATTTAATGTTATTGTTACATCTAGTTGCAACTCTTGTTACTAAATAATTGCTTACATTGTCTAAAGACGTTTATAAATTTTTTTAACAATACAACTCTCTTTAATATCTTTAAGATTTCTTAGAAAGTAGCAACGTAACACTTTGAACACTTTAAGAATATTTATATTAAATCAATGCGCCTCTATCTTAAACACTAGCTCATTAGCATCACGTCAATTATCGATCATAAAAGACGACAAAATTAAAATTAACAAACTTAATATTTATTATAAAGATCGTATTAACTTGAAGAACTAAGTTATGCAAATAAATATCTATTTTATTTTTTATTTTGTTCTAGCGAATTAGAAGACGATTTTCGCATTAACATTTTTTAAAGAAAGAGTTTAACATTGACTTAAATCAAATTTACAAAAATACTTAGAGAACAATAGCGAAAACTCTCGTGCGATGTTCACAAATTTTAATAATTTTAAAAAAGAGCTTCGAAGAATCTTTAAAACATTTAACGAGAAACAAATTGCAAAAAGAATAATTTAACAATTAATTTAACGAATCTTTGCAATAGATTACGTAGTTAGATTTTAAAAGTATGCTAATTTAATCGAATAAAACGATGTCGCATTTATAACAATGTTTCGACGAAATTTTAAAAACAATCTAAAGAACGAAATTATGTATAACGAAAAACGTATTAATGACATGTTTGATTTTATTGAAATAATTATCGATTTTGACGACAAACTATATAAAAAAGTTATAAAAAAAAAATACAATTAATTTTAAAAAAGAGCAAAAATCTTCTTTAAATTAGCGATCGAATATTAACAAAAAAAATCTCGTTCTAATTAGAAGTATAATAATTTTAATTATCGTAAGTTTGCATCTATGAAACTAGATTTCACTTAACAACGTAAAGAGAAAAACTTTAGAAAAAAGCAAAATAACAAATTCTAAAAAACGTGCTATTTATGTGACAAATTGAGTCACTTTATAAAAAATTATTAATCACGAAATTTAATAAATTGCTAACAAATCAATGTTATGTTAAAAGAAATACTTAATAGTTAGAACAATATTAAAGAGTAAATTAACACAAAGACGAACACTCCTAAGATTAAATCAAATAATAACTATTATCTAATAAAAAATTCAAATTAATTATAGAAAGTTCTAGATAAAACATTATTAAACAAAGCATTCGCATTTACGTAAAAAGTTAATTAAATACTTGATAAAACTATGAGAGCGAAATGATCAAAAACGTTATACTTTTATCTAGCAACAAACTTAAACGACGAATATAACTAAAAGAACTTTCACGAATGTCTAAACAACATTACGAAACATCTTAAGATTTTAACTAATTCATCGAAGAAACAATAAATTAATTAAATCGTAAATAAATGCAAGAAAGCGCTAGAAAGCGACGCCACTATAAAAAAAGAAATTTTTGACGAAATCGAACAACAATTAAGTAGTATAAATTTATTCAAAAAAAAAATAAAGAAAGCAAAGAAATACGCGACACTTAGTTGAACAAAATGCTATAACGACTTATGCTAAACTTATCTAGAAAACAAAGAAGAAGTCAACTAGTTTTCTAAAAAATCAATATTATTAATTTAACATAAAAAGAAAGCTTAACGCAAATAGACGTTCGAAGCGAAAGTTACAACACAAAAACAAGAAAAAGTTTAAATTTTTTAATAAAGAGCATATTAAAGAAATGCAATATGTTAGCTTAACAATAGCAACTAAACTTAATAACATACGTATAATGTTTTATTACATCAATTAAAATCAATAATTATTGACTCATTGCAATGATCGATTTTGATGCGATAAATAATTTTATAATTAAAACTTTTGTTAAGAAAGAAGAGTACTCTACTTAAAAGAAGCTTAACGCATACAATCTAATAATTATAGATAAAAATTCATTATTTAATAAGAATGAAAAAGTGAACAAAGAAACGAAATTACTATCGATAGCTATTTAGCAACATCACGAGAAACTAATCTTTAATATAGTGAAAATAATTACTTATAATATCGTTTTAAAAATGTTTTGATTGAAGCAACACAATTTAAAAGTCGACTAAAATATACGAGTACTCAAATTGGCGCAATGTGATCACATAATTCACATCTAATCTACGCATTAACAACGTTCAATAATAAATAAAAGAACGAATTAAAAATCGATTGCAAGCAACGAACTTGCATTTTCGCAAAAAAACGATTTAATAAAGTTTAACTTAATAGACATTAACAAAGATTAATTGAATCACAAAATTAAAATAAATGAAAAAAATTACGAATTTTTTAAAAGCTTTGAATTATTTAATACAACGAAGAAATCGCTAAAGTACGTATTACAAATATACAACAATTAAAAGCATCTATTTTAAGAAAAAAAAACGACAAAGACTCTTTCTAAACATTAATCGTAAAATTATAAAATTAAACTTAAATTAAACAAGCAATTTACGTTTGAATTTATATATACTTTATTTAAGAAGAAGCTTGAAGTACTTCGCAAATACTTGGCAAAAAACGAAAAAAAAAAATTTATTAAAAAATTCTAATTATAAGCAAAATATTTGATTCTTTTTATATTAAAAAAGAATGAAACTCTTCGTTTATGTGTCAATTATTAGAAGCTAAATAATATTATGATTAAAAATCGATATTTATTACTTAATATTAGTAAGCTTTAGAATTAACTATTCGAAGCAAAGTACTTTATTAAATTAAATTTATAAAAAGCGTACAATTAGATTAAAATAAAAATAAAGAAAAAGTAAAAAATAACTTTTTGCATACGATATAAATTATACAAATACATAGTAATGTTATTCGAACTCACAAACGTCTTAACAACGTATCAAAAAATAATTAATGATGTACTACGATAATATTTGAATCAATTTGTCATAGTATATTTGAACGACATCATAATTTACTCAAAAATTTTGAAAAAACATGTTAGTTATATCTTCAAAGTATTAAAATATTTAAATATAAAAAACTTATATTTTAAATTAAAGAAATGCGAATTTTATCAAAAGAAAATTAATTTTTTCAAATTTGTCGTTAAACGATATAAAGTACATATAAATTTTAAAAAGCTACGAACAATTAAAGAATAAAAATCATTAACAAATATTAAAAAAGTACAATTTTTTTTAGATTTTATAAACTATAACAAGAAGTTCATCAAAAACTACTTAATAAACGCGATATCATTAACGAATTTTACGAAAAAAGATACGTCATAATTATAAAGATTCGCAAAAGAGAAATTATTTCAAGATCTTAAGTTAAAATGTTTAAAAAAGTCAATATTAAAGATGTACAATTTGCGATTATTAAGTAGAATTAAAATTAACGCATTAGATTTAGTTATTAATGCATGCTTTAATTAGAGACATGAAGACATATAACATTTAATAACATATTTTTCGAAAAAACTCTCGCTAGTTGAACAAAATTATGATGTTCACAATAAGAAACTACTCGCTATAGTAGTTTTTTTAAAATCATAAAAAGTATATATAAAAAAATTACTTAAACTTACGATTCTTATAGATCACAAAAATCTTATGCACTTTATTATTATTAAGTAGCTTAATAGAAAACAAATGCAATAATTAAAGAGACTTAAACAATACAAGTTTAAGATACAATATATTTTAGACAAAAATAATGATAAAACAAACGCATTTAACAAAAGAAATAATTATATAAAAACGAAAGAATCGTTTAATTACAACATACTTAAAATTAATCAAAATAAATCATTATTAATAAACAAATACGAATTAAATGTTACATTACGAATACTTTAAAACGATACAAAAAAGTTTTTAATAAAAAAAGAAAAACTCTAGATATTTATTAACAAAATTAACAAATATATAAAAGAGCATTATAACAAATCATTGCAAAAGCACTTAAAAGTAACTAAAATTCTTTAGCTTTTACGTCAACATTATTAATTTTTATAAATAAGATAAGCTATCAAGATATACATTAAACGATATCTTAATTATTAGCAAAACAAACATAATACATATGCGAACTATGACGAAATTTAATATTAAAAATTATCTAAATTGTTATAAAATAAAATCACGATAAACTTTATTATTAAGTTGTCAAAATTAACAAATCTAGCAATTGAAGACAAATATAATTCGATACTAATAATAATTAATAAACTTATTAAGTACTTATATATTATCGCATGCAAAAAGAAGTTTATCGCAAAACAATTAGAATACATTATATTAAATCAATTTATACGATATTACAATATACTTAAGAAACTAATTAGTGAAAAAGACAAGCTCTTTACGTTTAACTATTAAAAGACGCTTTTCTTAATGTTAGATACAAGACTTCAAATGTTTATTGTCTATCATTTAATCATAAATGATTAAATAGAACGAACGAATTAAAGTTTTAAACAATATTTAAGACACTACATTAACAATACTTAAAGTAATTAAATATTACTTTTATTTATGACACAATTAACACTTAATGCAAAGATTTCGAATATTATTAAAGTAACTTCATTCTTCGCCAATTATAACAAGAAATCAAATCTCTTTAAGAAAGAGCGCAAACATCTATTTGCGCAATTAGTTATTAAAAGAATAGCGACACTAAAAAAGATACACAATAATATCTTAAAAATGCAAAAAAGATTAATCAAGTATTAAAATAAAAAACGAAAAACGACATCTTAATTAAAAGAGAGAAATAAAATATATCTTTTTATAAAAAATCTTAAAACAAGAAAGTTAAACAAGAAATTAAATTATATTAAAGTTAAATCGTTTTTCGTTAAAAAGACTAAGAAATTAGTTAATTACGAACTCGACTTATCTAAAAACGTCAAAATATTTTTAGTATTTTATGTATTATTGTTGAAATTAGTTGATTTAAATACGTCTATATAGAAAACATTTCATTATAAATTACAAAAAAAAAATCGATTTAAGGTTAAAAGAATTTTAGAACAACAAAATCAACAATATTTTATAAAGTAAAAAAGATACTTTATAACAAAAAACACGTAAGAATCAATTAGCAATCTTGACGATTACAATACTTTTATTTAGAAATTCCACTAACGTTCGAAAAATTATCTAGCATAGCAAAAGAAAATTAAATAATAAAAGATGCTTCAATTAAAGCATTCGCAATAGAACAATTTAACGATTTTGTAACATTTAATTTCTTTATATTAGACAATAAACATTGTGTTTTTCGTTTTATCTTTGCATTAATTTTTTTTAACATCTTTTTATTACGAAGCAATCGCGTAATTACGATTGTTAACATAATCTTATTCTTTATCACTTTAAAGAATAAATTTTCTCTAATATAATTTAAGAAAACTCACGATATATTTATACACAATTTGTTCGCACAAACACATTTTGAACACTTTAAATAAGATAACGAATCTTTTATAACAATGCAAAGCTTGCTAGTATAGAAACAACGTTTACAAGCGAAATTAATAAATGTTTCGTAATAATCTATTTTAAAGACAAGACGAATACGATTTTAATAAGACGACATGACATGTAAGCATTCGCTTTTCGAGACGAAAAAATTTGAAAAAAAAAATAGTGTTACGACTTTAACTTGTTATAGTTGATATATACTTTACAAAGCAATTTGTAACATATAGTACAATTATTTGCATATTTGACAACTTAACAAGCGAACATTGTTTAATACGTTAATGAGTGAGTTCGACATATTTGACAACGAATAAAGCGAACAAGATTCGATATATTCGACAACGAACATAACGAACAAAAAGAATTTTTTTAATATATAGATTTTCTAAATACGACTCCCTTATAAATCGTGTTTAACTTAAGATAAATTTTTATTTATTGTTATCGCTACATCTAGTTGCAATCTTTGTTATCAAATGATTGCTTACATTGCTTAAAGACGTCTATAAATCTCTTTAACAATACAACTCTCTTTAATATCTCTAAGATCTCTTAGAAAGTAATAGCGTAACATAAAGATTCGAACTTAATAGAAGATTAAAATTCGATTTTAATAGAATTAAAGAATTCAAGTTGCAAAGTATTAGTAAAATTGTTATAAAAAGTATATTCTTTGTCTATTGCAAACAAGTCAATTATATTGTTATTATAAAAATTCTTTTTTAAAGTCTTTTATATTAACTTTTTAATACAATTTAATTTAACAAATATAAAAGAAGCTCTAATTTTTTCTTTTCTCTTTTTAGATTTATTATTCTTTCTTAATATATTTTATTTCTTCTAAATACTTTTTTGTTTAAAAATTATATATACAAAACAATTTCGCAACTTTAATTCAATAATTAAAGTAAAAAAACTAAAAAGATATATAATTATTATATTAATTTTAAAAAAAAAAGACATTTGTTAGATTTTGTGTTTTGCTAAAGATTGTAACTAAGATAATATCTTTATATTAAAAATAATCTTATATTTTTTTGTTTTAATTTGTAAACTTGTCTTTGTTAAGTATATTTTTAACAAAGTTGTTATAGTTTGTCTTTGTAATTATTTGCATATTCTTTAAGACTAAAACTAGTTATTAATTTATTCTTAATTAGCATTTAGATTACAATATTTCTTTAAAAAGTTTAAAAGTATTTGCGATCTACAATAGTATTTCTTAAATTTTATATAATTCTTTATATATTAATTTATAAAATAATACTAAAATTATTTAATATATAATACTACTATAACTTGTCAAACAATTTTAACAATTAAATTAAAAATAGATTTCGATTAAGTTTTTTTATAGTTATAAAAGAAAAGATTAAAGTTAAATTAACTTTTTTTTATTTTTTTTATTTATATTTTGCGATTACTTGTCTATTAAATATTTTTAGATTTTTTTTAATTAAGAGATTTGAATCTTCTAGAAAAGCTTATAGTTTTGTTTGATTTTATAAAACAAAATTAATATATTGTTTAAAAATCGAGAAATATAATCTCTTCTAATTCTACTAATATAAGACGACTATCTTTGTTAAAGTTCGAAAAGTAATTTAAAAGTTAGCAATTTGTTGTTTAAAATTGTGCAATCGAAACTTGTGTCTAATAAGAATTTTTATAATTACATTAAAAACAAAATTGTAAATTGCTATAAATAAAGCTATAATTAAGACTAGAAATTATCGCGTAATATTGTTTCTAATATATTATAATTGCAATATAATAGTTAAACAATAAAATAAAAGAAGACGCTATACATATAGCGCTAAGTTATAATTTATTGCTTTTTAAGTTTTAATATCTAGATACTATTTTTTAATCTTAAGATAATTGTTGTTCTTTTTGTCTTCTCTTGCAAACTTTAGCTTATAAATATAGCGCAAATCTTAATTGTTAAATTTACTTTTATCGAATTTGCTTTTATTGTTATCTTTGTCTATATTAATATTCTAGATTATATTGCTATTATTTTTATACTTAAATTTAAATTGTTAATAACAAATCTTTTTCGACTTCTTATTTAAATTAAGTTCGAGAAAAATTTGTTAAACTTTATGCAATTAAATAGTCTCTTTTAATTTATAATAATATATATAATACTAACGTTTTTTGTTGTTTAAAAAAAGCTTAAAGATCTCGAATTTATTAGATATCTTGCTATATATAATAAGAAGTTTTTGATAATACTATTGTAGAATTGCAAAAGAAAAATATTTGTCAATATTTAAATTAGATTAGTTCGAACACTCTTGTATTAATATATTATATTATTTATTTTATTTCTTTATTTTAACTTTTATCTTTTTTATAGATTGATCGTCGAGTTGGGTTTCGGTTCCAACTATTGGAATCGACCCGACCCGACAATTTTAACCCTAGAAATCAACTCGAAACCCAAGTTAATTTCTACTATTTTGGAATCGACCCAACTCGATTCGAGTCGATATTCGATTCTAATATTGGAAATCGAATCGAATTGCTAAGAAATCGAAAATTACGTTATTATGTCAAGAATTACTAATTTTAGATTTTTTTTCTATTAATAAAATGCAATATTTGTATCTATAGACTCTATAGATCTTATAGATGCAATTTATTAATAAGATGCATTATTTGCATCTATAGACTCTATAGAATCTATAGGTGCGATTTAATTTTTTTTTTGTAAATAGTAGTAATGCATTACTATAATGCATTATCTTATTATTATTAAATAATTAAATATTATTAAATATATATTGACTATATGTTAACTATTAATAATTATAATATAATTATTTAAATAGTCTTGGCGATTCGGGTCCATTTTTTGAGTCGAATTTCGATTTTATTACTAAATCTTAATTCGACTCGAGTCGGTTTTCGGTTCCAGCTTTAGGAATCGATCCGACTTTTCGATTTCAAACTTTTGGAATCGACTCGACTCGATTTAATTCGATTAATCGACTCGAACTCGATTAATCGATCCGACGCGATTAGTCTACTTTTTTATAAAAGTTTAATTTGTAAAAAGCGCAAAATCTTGTATTTCTTTACATAAGTTGTTGTATAATATAATTAATCTATTATTAATATAAAAATTACGCAATAATTGCTTGCATATCTTGTAAACATTTTATTAATAAATAAAAGCAAAGATTTAACAATATACAAATATAATGCGAAAACGCACTAATTAGAGAACACTAATAATGGGAATTATAATTGTATTGTCTAACTATCTAAGAGAAAAACTCTCGTTTTCCCTTTGCGAGACTATTCTCTATTAAGAAATTGTTATAGCAAGAAATTGCCTAGTGTCTACTCGAAAAATCTTCAAGAAAAAAAGAATACTTGCTAGACATAATTATAACAATTCTTCTTGTTTTTTCTTAAGTTATTGTTCTCGATAACGATCGTACAAAAGTTGACAATTAGAGCGAAAATAATACGTCGTATTTCTCTAAGAAATCTTCTCTAAAGACGACGAATAAAAATTTAGTAATACGTCTAGAAAGAAATTCGACAACTAGAGCGAAAATAATACGTCGTATTTTTGTTAATTAATTGAAATCGAAAATCTCCTTTGAAAGCAACAAATAAAAATTTGAAAAAAATAAAAAACGTTGTAGAAAATTATCGAAACAAAAAAGTGTTTAGTTAATAACGAACGTTATTTTTCACATCAAATAAAAATATATTTAAAATAAAATTTAACAATTAGAACAAAAGTAATACGTTTTATAAAAAATAAAAAGCAATAAAAACAATTAAAGAAATTGTCGAAGAAAAGATTGTAATTGTAGTAGCAAAAAAAAGCTAAATTAATGTCTTTGTTTTATTAAAACTGTTCTCGAAAATAGAAAACTTTTCTTTAAGAAAAATTTAAAATTTTTTCTTGTGTTTGTAAGTATTTATATGCGAAAGAAAATTTTATATTTTTGACGCATTAAAACTTTTTATTTTTGTCAAATTAATAAACGTAAACTTCGAGTAATAAAAAATTAATTTAAACAAAGTATTGTTAACAAAAATCTTTATAATATTAAAAGTTTTTTTGTTATTTTTGTTGTTAACGATAATTTTGTTAATAATTGCATTTGAAGAAAGTTTTTTTTGTTAACAACACAATTGCTAATTAATAATACAATTATTTTGTTAACATTAATTAAAGTTTTTAAGTTAAACTTTAATTTTTTTTTCTCTTTTAATAATATTTTTATATTTGATTTTGTTTAGAATATCGTAAATTTAATTTTTTTTTTTTTTTTGATGCAATATTAATTTAACTCTTTTTTCTTCTCTTTTTTTTCTCTATATTAGAGTCGAATTTTGTTTTTTGTTTAACAATTTGTTTGAGCTTCTTTTTAAGTCTTTTTTTAAAGTTTTTTCTTTAATTTCTTCTATTGAAAGCTTTGTTTATTTTTTGAAATCTTTTTTCTTTTTTAATTCATGCTTTTTCTTTTTAATGTTTTTTATTCTTGAGATTTTATTGTTAAAAGCGTGTTGAGATATTGTTGATTTTCGAACAATTATTTTATTGATAAATTTAACTATAATTTTGTAAACTCTTTGTGCACGTTTTTTATTATTTATAAGTTGTTTAATTTCGAAGATTACAATATAGTAATTCTTTTTTATTGCGAGATTTTTCAATATTATTAGATTTTCGTTGTTTGTTACGTTGACTTTTATTGTGTCTTTGCTTTTAAAGATATTTTATTAACGCTTTTTGCAAATTTTGATCTTTACGTATCTTATAATTTAGATTTATTTGTTAAAGAGAATTGAACAATTTCTTGAAAAATATTTGAAATTAGTTTTTTTCACATTTTTAAGATTCAAACTTTCGAGAATCTTAATATTATAAAAAGAAAATCGAATTTTTGTGTCGATTTTAACAATTATTTTGATTAATTCGTCTTAATTGTCGACAACTTTTAAGATAAAATTGAAGTAAAATATATATAATAAAGAGTTATTGTTGTTATTGTTGCTATTTTCTTAAAAAAAAGAATAATTAATAGTAGTAAAAGTAAGCAATAAAACATTTAATATAAATATCAAAAACGCGTTTGTTAAACTAAAAAGAGCGCGAAGTATTAATAAATTATATATTAATAATTCTAGCAAGCAATTGCTCGTAACTATAACATTATTTCGATTTAAAAACAAAAGTATTGCTACTAAATAAGTATTGTTATTTGTTTCAAATTTGTTAATAATATTTTAGACAAATTTTTTGCGAATTTGCAAGTAAAAGTTGCGATTTATTTTTAAGATTGCACGATCTTTTAATTTCAAATTGTAAGAATAAAGAATTTGTTGTCTAAAAAGTTTGTTTTTAGTTTTTCGTTTAACGATAACAATTAAACTAGATTTGCATTTTTAAAACGTTTCGATTAAAGAATTTTCGAAAATTATAAAGAACTTTTTAATTAAGAGCTTTATTATTAACAAAATGCTTTCGATAAATGCGCTAAAAAGAGCGCGTATTATTGACGATTTTAGCAAGCAAATTTTTGTCACTATTATATTATAGTGTGCAAGAAAAAGTAGAATTGTAACTAATTTGAAGTTATTGTATTTATCAAATTGCTAAAGAACATTAATAACGAATATTTCTTTTATTAGTAAATAAAAGTTCTTGTTTACGTTTAGTATTTTACGAACTCTTAATTTTGTATTATATATATATGTAATTAAGCGACAAAATAAAGAATTTTAAAACATTAATTTTGTCAAAGTCTTTAAAGCAATTTCGCATTTTTCGCATATTGCAATTGCATTTATTTTTAACAAAATAATAAGTTTTTGTTTAAGAGATTTTATTCTTATTTTTTTTAAATATATTTAAAATAACAATTGAGCAAGATCTTTGAAATTGTTACTTTAATTAAAAATCTTAAGTAAACTTGAATTCTAAAAATAAAAATACGTCAAGTATTTTCTTTATATTTTAAAGACAAAATGCTCAAAATTAGTAAATTCGTCTCAATAGTTAATTATTAGCAAGTTCAAAATAATAATTTTGATTTTTAAGTAAATTATTAAAGAGAGCAAAAGTTTTGCGATTGTTATTATATTATAAATAAACAATATTAATAATATAGAAATCAATTTTTTTCGATTATCTTTGTACGCTCTAAGCAATTTTTTCAAAATCTTGACTTTACTCTTTAAGTATTTATTTTGTTTTATTAAGTTAAAAATATATTAACAATTGTTTATAATTATTTTTAAATAGCGCTTCTTAATAATTGCACAATTTTGTCAAATAAACTTTCTTTTTGTCAATAACATTAATTTGAATTTATATTTGTCAAAAATTTAAAGTAACAATTAATTTCTTCTTTAAATATAAAATTAGATTTAAAAGATTCAAAATTTGTAAAATTGTTTTTTCTATTGTTTCGACAAAGATTTTTTGAAATTTATCGAATTGCTAATAGATTATGTTAAGTAATTTGTTTTTTAACAAGTTTTTATCGTAGTAAAATAGCTAAAAGATTACGATAACTTTTATCAATATAATATTTTATCTTTAAAAAACTTTTAGTGCAATTTTTAATCTTGTAGCAAACGTAACAATTCTAATAATTCTTAAATCTTGCGATTTGTCTTTTAATTCTAAATTTAAAATCGTGCGATTTCGAAGCTTTGTTGCGTAGATCGTCTTAACATAAGTTAAAGTACATTTGTCGCATTATATTAATCTATAAAAATGTCTTTTAAATCTATTTGCTTTTTTCTTCTTTTTTATTGTTGTAATTTGCTTTATAAGTCGCTAAATATGCGTTCTTTTTTTTAACAAATAATGTAATACTATATTAAATGTCGCAAAAGACATTTTCTTAATAATTTTATTAAAAGAAAATATTATAATAGAAATAAAATACAATAATAAGAGAGAAGAATCGAATACATTTGACGCTAGTTTTGTAAACAAACAATATACTTTTAATTTAGTCGATTTATTGTTTTAACTTAAATATACTTTTTAAATTCTTTTATTTTACCTTTTTAATAGATTGCGCATTATAAATATTAAGATAATCGTTAATAAAATCTTGTGCTTCGATTAAATTTGTCTTATTATATTACACATTATAAGCAAAACTCTAATTCTTTTACTTAATAAAATATTGAACTATTTTCTTTCTACAAGAATCGCGTTCTCGTAACGTTATACGTCTATTTAGTAGTTGCTAAATTTTATAGTTGTTATTTGTATCTTTATTTTTTTTTATTGAAAACACATTTGTATCGATTTCTCTTGCGTATAAATTGCTCTTCTTTAAGACAAATTTTAATATAATAATAAAAACAATTAGATATATTTTTTAATTTAGAAGTAACTTTAATTTGAAAGCGAAATAATTGTACACTTTTAAAATCTTAAATAATTTCGCTTTCTAATTAGAGAGCTTAAGATTTTTTAATTTTAGAATTTTGTATCTTAAATATAATTTTAAAAAAATCTTATTTTGTTTTTTTAAAGCGAATAATTAATAATAATTAATATAGCGTAGCTTTATTTTCGCGTTTACAAAAGTTATTAACGTCGCAACTTCGATTTGATTTCTTTCTCGCTTAATAGCGTAATTAGTGTTTTGTTAATAAAAATCAATTATAGACAATTCTTTACGAAGAACTTTTTTGTAAATAAATTCGTTTAAGAATTTTTTTGTTAAGATATTCTTAAAATTGTTAAGAATGTTTCGAAATTTAATTACGAAACGCTTTTAATTTGTTTTAAGATTTAAGATAAAGTAATATCGCAAAACTATTTTTATAATTTGATTAAATTGTTTTGATTAATTGTTAAATTGTAAATAATAAACAATAAACTAAAGTAAATTAATTTTTAAGAAATAAAATATTGCTCTTTACAAATTGAACAAAGATTTATTGTCTCTATTGAAAATAATACTTAAAGATAGATTTTAATTTGCGAGAACGTCGATAAGTTTAATTGCTTATTTTTTGATTAAAAAAGTTGTCTTCTTAATTATTGTTGTAATTCGTTTAGAGAATTTGTTTATTATTAACATAAAAAAATTGTATTCGTTTAATAACTTAAGAAGCGCAAAAATAAAATTGATAATAATAATATAAAATATTTTCAACTTTATAATAAAGTGTTTTAGCTATTTATGTAAGCGATGTTTAATTGTATTGTTAAGCTAATATAATAAGCAATATTTTAAATATTTTTTCAATTGCTTAATCAAATTTCTTATGTAATAATTAGCTATAATTTTATTATAAATGCGTAAAAATTCTTCGTGCGTCTATGCATTATACGATAGCTTAAAGATTCTTGCTTTTATAGTTTTAGAAATGCACAATCTTAGTTGTTTGTTCTTTTTGTCTTAAAAGTAAATAAGCTCTTTTCTTAACATAAATTAAATGTTTTTTATTTTAGTTTTTTCTAATTTAATCGATTTTTTTAATGTTGTTAATGTCGCCAAAATTATTAAAATTACAATAGCAAATTTTTGTTTTAACATTTTTGACTTTGTCGACTTTTTCGTCGTATTTGTTGCATTAAATATTAATATTATCGTTAAAACTAAAACTTTTGTTAAAATAATAATAGCAAATTTTCGTCTTTTCGTTATATTAAATATTAAGATTATAGTTTAAATTTTTGCTAAAACTAAAATCTTTGTTAAAATAATAATAACAAATTTTTGTCTCTTTAAAATTTGTCTTAAGTTAATAGAATAGTTTTGAATTTTTTGTCAATTATTATAATCTTTTTTGCGTCGATTAAGAAGCATTTTGTAGATTTTAAATTACTTTTTATTAATTTTGTAAATTTTTGTTAGATTTTTTTTAAAAATTGAAGTTATCTCAATTAAAGTTATATAATAAGCGACGATTTTGTTAAGAATTTTTTCGCTTTTAAAATTATTTTAAAGATAATGTGTTCTAAGCAATTTAAAAAGAGCGTCTAGAACGATGTTAAATTTTCTTGTTTTTCAACGTATATTAAGCGAAAACTAAAAAATGTATTAAGAGATATAAATAAGACGCAAATTTATGCAATCTAAAAAAGAGAAAAATTGTTTAATTTGCTTTGTTATGTTTATTGTCGCAAAATAATTAATAAAAATTACGATTAATTTTTTCGATATATAATTAAGTATATAACAAATCTTTTTTAATATTTATACGAGAGCGACAACTTTTAACTTTGTTGATTAATATCTTTTTTTAACGTTATTTAGTATCTTAGAAAGATATAAAATTGTTTAAATATTAATTGTCTAAAAGAAGTATATAACAATATTGTCTCTTACATAATAAATATAAATTTCAAATTCGTATTTCTTAAATTTGTTAACGTCTATAAATATTTAACGTTTAAAATTATAATAATATAGTATACTCTTTTTAATAAATTGTTGTTAAAGCATAGCAAAGCTTTAAAGTTTTATATTAATAAACTTAATACTAATATTTTTGCAATATTGTGCTCGCATTTTTTTACTCTTAGTAAGATTTTTTTTTAACAAAGCTATTTTTAGATTTTGCAAAATTTTTGCTATTTGCGCATAATAAACAACTTTTAATCGAAATTAATTTGTTATTTCTAAATAAATTTTTAAGTCTTTTAATGTTTTAGAGAAATTTAATTTCTTTAATGCAATAAGCTTTTTTTTAAAAGTTCAAAATTCTAAATTGTTAACACATTGCTTTAATAATGTTACAAATAAATATTTAATATACAATTTTTTAAATTTTAAAAAGATTCTTATTTAAGAAAATAAAGTAAAAATAATTTTAAAATATGTCAAATGTTTGTCAATATTGCGTAAAAAAATTACAATGTTGTCGATATAATACTTGCAAAAATTGCGATAAAATTTAAGAAATTTGTTTATTTTATTTTAAATGTACAATATTAATGTCTTGAAGCTTATAAGAGCGACATTTGATCGCTTTTTTCTTTTGTAAAAAATAATTATAAAACGAAATTAATACTCTTTCTTAATTAGAAATTGATAAAACTAATTATTATTATTTACGACGATAATATAAGAGCAATTTTATAATTTAATTATTACATTTTTTTACAATAACAAAGAATACAAATTTGTAACGTTAATAGCGTTTAAATTTCGAATATCTATTATTACTTTATTTTTCTAAGTAAGCTTTTTATTTAAGTTAATATACACGATTTTTCACATTACGAAAATAGAAAATTTAAAAAACGTAAAATTTTTAAATTATTTTAGTCTTTTTTGTGCATATATTTTGTTAAACTTCTTATTAATTAAAATCTTTAACTTCTAACTTAATAAATAAACTTTGTGCGTTAATTTCGCGTCAACAATAATTTATTAATTAATTATTATAAAGATTTTTATATACTCTTCGAAAAAAAAATCTATTGTATTGTTAATATTTTCTTAATTTCTTAAATAACAATTAACAATCTTAATATATTTCGCAATTTTGTTAAATAAATTATAGATAATAATGTTGTTTTTTAACTAAGTTTTTATTTTTTTTAAAATAATCTTTTAAGAGAAACGTATTTTAGTAGAGTTTAACTTTGACAAAATTAAATAATCTTTAAAGAAAAAAATTGTCGCAAAGAAGTAATTCTTTTTTTTTACAATATAATATTTTTTATTTTTGTATTTTATAATATATTTTATACGACAACAATTATTTAGTTTTAATAAGACTTTTTTATTGTTGCGAAAATTAATAAATTAAAAGTTCGCATTTATAAAATAAATATACGTTTTTAACATTGTAAATTCGAAAAAAAAAAAATACTTAAAAAGCTTACTTTTTTCTTTTAGTGTTATAGCAATTTTTGTTATTAATTTCGCAAATATTATTTCTTTTTTTGTTGTGCAAATTGTTTAACGAATTCGAACGTTGTTTTTTATTTTTATTTCGCAAAATATTGCAACTTTTTTACAAAATTTGAATCTTAATTTTCGATTTAATATATCTATAATTACTTGTTTCGATTTTAAAATATTTATATTTATAGAAAATTTTGTTTTAAGATTATTTATTAAATAAATTTCGTAACAAATATAAGCTATTATTTTGTTATTATTTTTATTTTTGCTTTTCAAATAAACGTTTACAAAGAATTATTTATTCGAAATATATTTTGTTGCGTTAATGTCTCTTAATAAAATTAAAAAGCATTTTTTAATTTTTATATTAAATATTTTCGCTTTAACGAAAGCGCAATTTATTATAAACATATTATAGCTAAAATTTACGCAAAAAAGACTTGATAGATTGTTGACGCTATATTTAATTATTATTGTAATATAATATTACACTCTAAATATTATTTTGTTCTCTTTGAAAAATATTGTTAAGAAGATTATTATTTTTTGCGCAATTATATTTAACAAAACAAATTTCAAAAATTAATATTATTAAAAATTATTAAAGATAAATTTTAAGCGCTTTTGTTAATTTTTTCTTTTGTACAATTGCACGTAAATATAAAGCTTGTTTTTAAAATTAAAAGTGTTTTAACATTGTTAACAAATTAGTTTTTCGACAATGTTTTTTTGTAAAAAGATATAATATATTACGTCAACGAAGAAACTATTAACATTTTTGTTATTTTTCTTGTTATTATTTTTCTTTTTATTGAAAATTTTGTTACAAGAATTAATTTTACGATTTTAAGAATGCATTGTTTCGTTATTTGTTAACGCGTAATTATAATATGCTTTTGCTTCTTCTTTAACTTGCTAATCTTAATTGTCGTTTTAATTATCGAAGTATAATTAAATTTGTTAATATGTTATTTGCGAATCTAAGATTTAAAGAAAAAAAATTGCGTTGTTTGTTTTATAATAAGATAAGAATTTGTTGCGTTCTCTTTTTACAATAGAAACTCTATTTAAATTGTATAATTTATTTTGATAAAAATTAATATTATTAACAAGAATTATTAGCGATTATTTTGTTAAAAATAAAACGAACTTTTAACTTTAAATGTTTTAAGCGTTTAATTAATTCGAATAAGTTTAAATTAAATTCGACTTAAATATATTTGCGTTTTGCTAATTTGTATAAGCTTCTATTTTGTTATTAATAATAAAAAAATTCTAGTTTTTTTCTTAATAAAAAAAGCTCTATTGCAACGAAGAAAAATTTAATTAATAAAATAAGAAATTTTGCTAATACAAAAAAAAGTAAGATCTCTAATAATTTGAACAAAAGTTCTCTTGTTTTTGTTCTAAATAGCAATTGAAAAAAGAACAATTTATAAAAGCTTTTTTATTTGTTTGTGTTTGCAAACAATTACAAGAAAAAAATTTATAATTTTTTGATTTATCTTTCGATCTATTTGAAGATTAACTTTTTTTTTTATTTTGTTTCTTATTTTTCTCTTAGAATAAAGCGATTTGTTGTTATATTTTCTTTCGATTTGTTATTAATTTGTTAAATTTTTGAATTAAAATATTTGTTGTTAACGACAATATAATTATTTAAAACTTTAAAAATAAGTAATTTTAAACTTAAGTTGTTTTGATTAAATTTTTATTTAAACTTATTTATATAGCGTACAACTTTACATTCTATATATACGCATACAACTTTTTTTTGTTTTGCGAATTCTTTATAAAAAAGATTTCTTAATTTAGCTTATTTTGAGTTGTTAATATAAAGATTTTAAATCGTTTTTTTAAACAACAAAGAATATATTTTAATTTATTAAATAAAATCGTTATTGCATCTTTTTATTTTAAGTAAAATTATTTAATTATTAGTACAATGCGTTATTTCGAAAGCATGTAAATATATAATTTTTAATTTTCTCTTTCTTAACAATAGTAATATAGTCGTCTATTTTGCGACAAAAAGTATATATTTCTCGATAAATAATTTCTTTTTTAATAGTAACAATATTGCTCTTTTTATAAGATTTCTTAAGATCTAGATAAAAATAGTCTAAATTAAAGACTTAAAACATAATGTTATTTTCTAAGATATTATTATTGATTAATTCGAATAATTTCGAAGAACTCTACTATTTTAAGAAATCTTGCTAACTAGTAGAATCGATTAAATTCGAAAGATTAACAAACGAAGACAATTTGTTCAACTAAGTATTGTAGTTTGTCAATACTTTAGTTATTGCCTAATTAATAAGCTCTTATACGACGAAATTATTTAATAGATTTTCGTTTTTTGTTATTATTGACGTTGTTGTTTGTAATATATTTATTAAAATAAGCAAAATGTATTTTCTTTAATCGTTTTTGAACGTCTTATTCGTTTCTTGTTTTTTTTTCTTTGAAGCGTCAATAATGCGAACTTCGAAAAAGACTAATTCGAAAGTTGTTTGTGTAAAAAAAAATATAAACTCGTTTCGAAAGTTAAGAAAAGTCTTCTATATAAATAAAATAAAAAAAATCGATAAAATAAATACAAAAAAACTAGATAAACATCGATTTCTTTTTAATATAAAAGTATTGTCAACTTTTTAAAATTGTGTTGCGATACGTAAAGTTAAAGACTTTAAGCTTTGCAAAATGCTTTTTTTCTTAAATAAATTTTTTAGTTTTCTTATCTATAAAGAAGAAAAAAAACTAAAATAAATCGAAGTTTGTTAATAGATTTCTATATTTATTACGAAAGTCTTTATTGCTCTTATAAAAGTCGATCGATTTACAATTTAATTTGATAAATAGTAGAACAACTTAATAAACTTTGAACGCTTACTAGTTTTAATCGCTATATAGAAAGCTACTAGTTTAAAAATGTTGTTCAAAATATTTTGCAAAATAGACAAGAACTTTTTCGATTATTTTGACAATAATTCGCTAGTCTTTATTAAGAATTCGTTGAGTTTTTAAGCAAATTCGATAATTTTATTCGTAAATTTCGATAATAACGTCAAAATTGTTGTCTAATAAAAGATCTTTTATTGTACAAGAAATATCTTTTGTAAAAAAAAGACTAAATAATAAAAAGTATAAGACAAGTTTTATTTAGAATATTAATAAGATATTTGTACTTCTTTCTAATAAGAGATTTTTTGAAGCTATTAAATAATGCGAAAACGCATTGAAAAGAGAACACTAATAATGGAAATCATAATTGTATTGTTTAACTATTTAAGAGAAAAACTCTCGTTTTTTCTTTGCGAGACTATTTTCTATTAGGAAATCGCCATGGCAAGAAATTGCCTAGTGTCTACTCGAAAGACCTTCAAGAAGAAAAGAACACCTGCCAGGCATAATTATAACAAAATAGTATATAAATTGCAAACATAACAATTTAATTAATTATTAGATTCTTGTTGTATTATCTCTATTATATTAATCTGTAAAAGTATTGTTGTATTTATTAAATAAATATTAACAAATTAATTTAATATATTGCTTGCATCTTTGCACAATATAAAAAAAAATATAAAAAATACAAAAATTAAAAAGATATAATTAAATTTTTTATTTAAATAGATAAAACTTTTAAAGATTTTTTTATTATTTTGTAATTTATATATTTTTAATGTTTGTATTATAGTAAAAGTAATACTTAAATAATAATTTCGAATTTTGTTTAGTATTTGCGAATAGTCTATAATATATATTTCTTATTATAATAGTTTTATCTTCTTAATTAATATATAGATACTTAAAAAGATATTTGATTTTTACAATTAAGTTTAAATATTGTTTAAGAATATTAATTGTTATTTATACAATAATATTTATATAGATTTAAATTATATATTGTAAATATATATTAATATTAATATATATTTTAATATTAAATATCTTAATTTTTAGATAATTATCTATTAATTAAATTTTGTTTAATTTCTTTACAATATAATTGCATCTTTTTTGTTGTTTATTAATTAAAGATTGTTTTATTTTAGCAAAATTAATCTCTTTTAAAGCAACAATTAGACAATTTTTATAAAATAATTGAAAATATAAGTTGCAAAGCTTATATAAATATTTAATAATATTTTTGTCAAATTTGTTCTAAATTATTACGAGAAAACGTTTGTTAATAACAATAATATCTTTAAACAAAAATTTTCTTTTATATTTTAGCTTTAGTTGCAATTGCTAAAGCTTAAATCGACTTATTTTAAAACTTTTAAATCGAAGAAAGTAAAGAACATTAATATTGTTTATAACGTATTTGTAAAAATATATTAAAATTTATATTTTAAGCTTTAAAATAATTATATTTAATTATATATTCTTTATATTATTCTAATCTACAAATTGCTTCTTTAAAATTTAAAATTTAAAATTTAATTATTATATTATATTTTCTTTGTAATTATACAAAAATATTGTCGATTATATTTCGAATTTGTTTATTAAGAATTTTGTTTTTTAATAATTTCAAATCTATTTTTCGATATTTTGCGCAAAATATATTGTAAAAAAGAGAATAAAAACAAATAAAAAGAAACAATAATTAGCTATAATACTTTTTATACTTTATCATATTATATTAAGATTTTATTAAAATATTTATCTCTAATAGCTTTGTTATATTCGCAGTATTTAATTATATTAATATACAAATTATTAATTTTTATATTCTATTGTTGTATATTATGTTTGAACAAATTATTATTTATAATTAGAATTTTATTTTTGTTGTTTAGCAATTAATATTAAGTTGCGCTAGTTAATTGTATCGAAGAAGAAATTTTAAAAAATTTATTGCAATACAAATTTAAATTTCAAATTTGTATTAATTGTTTAACGCAAGCTACAAATACTATATCAAAAAAACAACAACTAAATATATTATCTTTGTTTGAACTAATATATTTAACAATATCTTAAGTCTCTAGCAACGCAATTGTTATCTTAATAATTTTTCGAATATTATTAAAGTTTAATTCGAAGATTATAATATTTAGAAATTAGTTAATAAGAAAAAGAGACAAAGCAATATTTAACATTGTTAATAATTTAATTGCTAAAAAAACTAGTTTTAAAATCTTGTTTATAGATAAATTAAAAAATTTCTTGTCTTTTAAAGTAATATATAGTCGAAAATTTAATATACAATTGTAAGACAAAAACAATTGCTATAGTTTAAAATATTTTTTTCGCAAAATAACAATACAAAAGATACTTGTTTGTTGTAAGTTTTTTATAAAAAATAGAGTTTAATATTTATAGTTATAGCTAGTTAATATAATTATTAAAATTTAAATATTTAATATATTAATTATTGTTGTTGTTTGCAATTGTAAGCTTAATATTAACTAGAATTATAATTGTCAAATAGTATTCTAATATTATATATATATATATAAATAATTTGCAAAACACTAAAAGTTAAATTGTTATAACAATAAATATTTATATTGTCTTTGTCTAAAAATTAATAATTATATATCTTCAATTGCTTAAATTATTTAAATAGCACAAATTTCGATTTAAGATTTTTTAAATAATACAAATTTTAACTTAGAGTTTTCTTTTAATATTTTTTATATAATAAAGCATTCTATTAATTTCAAAATACTTCTTTATAAATATTAAGAAATTATAAAAGATTAATTGCGATACAAAGATATTATTAAGATATTTATTAATCTTTCTTTAAATTGTTAAGAAAAACATTTAATTTATTTTTCGAAAAAGAATCGACAAATTAAGATATTTGTTAATCTTAATTTAGATTGTTAAGAAGAATATTTGATTTGTCTCTTAAAAAAAGATTAACAAATTAAGATATTTATTAATCTTTCTTTAAATTATAAAAAAAAATATTTAATTTATCTTTTAAAAGAAGACTAATTAATAGCTTTTTATATTTTAAAAAAAAGCAAAATTGTCTTTGTTTGTTAACTAATTAATATATATACTTTTTAAAAATCTAAGTCTTTTTTGTACTTTATAAAGAGAGAGAAATAACAATTCAAAAATAAATTGTTTATAATTTAGTATTTTTTTTTTAAAACTATATACAAAGTACAATTTTAACTTTATTGTAAATTGTTTTATTAAGCGTCTCTTAAAATATAAAGCTTTATAAGTAATTTATATTTTAAAACAAATAAAGTTAACAAATAAAAATTGTTTAACAATATTAAATTAATGTTGTTAAATTTGATCGATTTATTTTTAAAGAAATATTAGTTTATTAAAGTAATTATTGAAATTTAAATAACAAAACATATTTAATTTTAAAGCTTTAATTAAATGCTAATAAAGTAAACAATTAAGAAAGTTACTTTTGTAATATATAAATATAAACAAAATACAAATATTGTAATTAAGATAATTTTAACAATAGATATATTTGTTAGATTATTAACTACAATAAATAAATAATTTAACTTAATTGTGTTAATTTTCTATATATTAAAATTTTGTTAATATATTTATATCTTCGACACGTTTATCATATCTATTGTATATAAAGCATTTTATTATAGCTTTAAGTATTAAAACTTTCAAACATTGTATATTATATTCGAACAAAATATTATTAAACAATAAAACACTATAATCATTGTCTAGTAATTAATATTAAATCGCACAAGTTAATTGCGTCGAAAACTAAAAACTATATAATACTAAAAACGTTTTTTAATATTTATTTATAATTTTAAGATTATATTTTTATATTATTACAAGATAATACTTCTTAATTCGTTCGAATATTAAAATTGTTTTAAAAGATTGTTTGCTAATCAATATATAATTATATTATTGTTACAAATATTTTATTAAATACTTAAAGAAGATTATTTTTTATTTATACTTAATATATTTATATTTGTTTAAATATTCGAAAGCTAGCAATAAACAAAAAACAATAATAATTTTTTAATTTATTTAAACTTTGCAATTGCTTAGAAAGATTTATTGCTAATTAATATATAATTGTGTCGACGCTTTAAATATTTTATTAAGTCTCTAAAAAACATTATCTTTGATTTATATTTAATATATCTATATTTGTCTTAATATTTAAAAGTTAAAAATAAATAAAAAATAACAATATCTAAATCTATTATTGCTTTAGTTGTATCTATTGTAAACAAAATGATTAATAATAATAATAATTTTAAAACAAAAGCAATAAATACAAAATTAAAGATTAATTATTATTTTGTACTTTATTACAATTGCACACTTAGACGAGATTTTAATCTTAATAGTAAAAAAAAATTTAAAATTAATTTTTCGATAAAATATTTAAAAGTAAAAGAAAACTCTTAAGATTGTAATTTCGACAAAATTTTCTAAAATAGATATAAAAAAAGTTTGATTATTACAATAACAACAATATTTTTTTATATAAATAAAAGATATATAATAAATATATATATTTTTTAGTTTTAAACAAATTACAATACAATTTATTTAGCTTTTAAATTGTTATTAATTGTTATACAAAATTTGTTTTCTTTAAGTTTTAACAATATCTCTTTAATTAATTTTAATATTTTTTAGAGAATATTGCTTTCTAAGATTAAAATTGTTGTTAATAATAATATATAAATATTATAAAGTTATAGCTATAAAATTCGATTTCGAACAAATTAAAATTCGATTTATTTATTTTTTATAAAAGTAAATATACAAAGAATAAATCTAGTTTTTAATTAATTCGAATTTTGTGTTTTTTGTTATTAAACAAGCTAAATTGAAAAGAAGATAATTATTTTAATTGTTACTATATAGTTTTTAATTTAACAATTATTTTTAAATATTATAATAATAGCTTTAAACCAATTTTAATTTTGTTATTACAATATTATTTTCTTTTTATTATTTTAGAAAAATTACTATAGTTTTTATAGTATTTTAGAAAATTTAATATTCGAAATTGTTAATATTCGAACTTTTTAATATCGCAAAAGCTACAATAGTTTATATTAAAAAGATATACTTTTAATCTATATTTATTAAAGACAACAATATATAATTTGAACAAATTGTAAAATATTTAGTATTGTAAACTTGTTTGTTCGAATTGTTATTGCAACAAATATTAAGATTTCTTAATAATAAATAGCTATACAATACAACTATATATTATATTTAATAAAGCTCTCTTAATTATAACGCATAAAATATATATTACAAGTAGCAAGAGTTTAGAGAGCAATTATAATTTAAATTATAATTGTATCTATTACTTTATTATATATATTTTTTGTTTGTTTTAACTCTTGTCTCTATTACGCAAAAAGCAACAAAACAAATAGCATATATTGGATAAATAAGTTTTTATTAATATATATTATTTGTTCTTGTCTATTAGAATTAAGATTTTAAGATTTAAAGTTATTGCGTATTTTAAGATTTATACTTTATTAATAGTTTTAACAAAGACAAACTTCTCTTTATATTTAAGTTGTCGAAATTTATTAAAGCTTAACAAATTAAATAGCAAAAATTCTAGTACTTTCTAATCTAAATAATAGATCGATCAAAAGTTAATAATTTCTAAAAAATCGACAATAAATAACACAATAGTTATTTTTTCTATAGCTCTTTATTAACAAAAACTATCTTTGTATTGCAACAATAATATCGACGCTTAAGTTATCTAAATTTTAAAACAAGTTTTTTAAAATAAATTTATCTTTGTATTATAATTTGATATTAATATTGTTAATATAAAGACTTTAATTGTTATTATTTTTAATATTATCGATTAATAACAAACTTATATTAAAGATATAATTTGTTATATCTAAGTAATTCGCAACGTTATTACTTTTTGTGATATAATTATTATTTAAATTGCTATTATAATTGTTGTTGTTGTCAAAGTAGTTTATTTTTGAATTAACAAAGATTAATTGTTGTAAAAAGTTAATAATTAATTAAGTTAAACTAATTTTCTCAATTATTGTTTATAATATAACAATAACTTTAAAAGAAAAAAGTATAATAATTAAATTTCGATTTATTATTGTTAAGTATAAAATCAACTATATTAGATTATAGATTTTGTTCGTTTATAATATAATAATAGCTTCGAAAGAAAAAAATATAGTAACTAGATTTTAACTTATTATTGCTAAGTATAAAATCAACTATATTAGACTATAGACTTTGTTTGTTTATAATATAATAATAGCTTCGAAAGAAAAAAGTAAAATAATTAAAATTCGACTTATTATTATTAAGTATAAGATTAACTATATTAGATTGTAGACTTTGTTTATTTATAATAAAACAATAGCTTCGGAAAAAAAAAATTAACAAAGCTAAATAAAAGCTATTATATAAATATTAATATTGCTAAGAATAAGATGAACTATATTAGATTGTAGATTTTATTGTATAGAATTTGTTAGATAATTTAATTATATAAATGTTAAAATAAACTAAGATTAATAAATTAATGCTAATTACAATAAAATACTTAATAATTAAAAATATATTAATATTGTAAAGTTTTGTAGCAACAATATTTGCGATTAAGAGAGCAATTAAGAAACATTTATTACGTTGTTATCTAAGTTAACTTATCAATCTAACTAGTACTTATATTAATTTTTTGCTCTTATTCGATTGCGCTTTTCGTTATATTCTTTTGAGTCTCTCTTACTTAATTGCGCGCTTTATTATATTTTCTAAATTTTTCTTATTTGATTGCGCGCTTTAATCTACTCTCTAGAATCTCTCGCTTTGCTCTACTTCGCTTTACAAACTATAATTAAGTCTTTATCTTTTAAAGATCTTTAGACGTGTTTATATATTGCGCTATTTCGCGCAAAAACCTAGACTCGTTTTCGACAACTTCGTCGAACATATAATCAAATTTTTTTTAAATATAAGTTTCTAGAAACAAACTTCTTACTTTTTTTAAAAAATTAAAACTAAAATAGATTGTTTGTATTTTAGAAACGCAAAAATTCAAAAATAAGTAATATTTAAGAATATTTAAAGAGCAAGACAATATATTAGTTTAAGCGCAAGAAAAAGACAATTTAATTGGAGAGAGAGAGCAATTTGATTGCAAGAGAAAATAACAACATAATAATACTAAAGATAAATATAAGTTAAAAAGAAAAATAAAATAAAGAAAAAAAAAAATAAAGAAAAAAAAATAAAGAAAAAAAAATAAAGAAGAAGATAATAAAGAAGAAGATAATTAAAATTAAAATAATAAAGATAAAAGTAATAACAATAATAATAGTAATAACAATAATAATAATAATAATAAAGAGAATAATACAAATATTTAAAATAAAGAGAAAGAAAATTAATAAAGATATTTGTAATTTAATTAGTTTAGTTTTGTCGATATTTGTTTAAGAGATTTTATTTTTGTATTAACAATTCTTCGCAATTAGAAATCAATTATTTACTAGTCTACTACGCATAAGTAAGTTAATAATATATTTATTAATTTAAACAAATTGAATGTTTAAAGTACAATTAAAGATTAAATGTTTCGACTACAATTTTAACAAAAGAAACAAAAATTATTTCGAGATAATTAGTATAGAATAAAGAAGAGAATTGTTGTTTTTTAATTTATTCTACTTAATATAATTTCTATATTTTTTGTAGCAATTACAAGAAGTATACAAAGCTAATAAATATAGCTATCTTTCGAACAAATTATAAATATAAATTTGAAAAATTTAAATATATAAAAAATAAAGAAAAAGACAAAAAAAGATACAATTCTTTAAAATAAATAAAAATATAATATAATTAAGAAGCTATTTTTTATATATATCGCAATATAAATATACTAAAATTCTAATACACGTATTTTTTTCTTATAAATAGATTGCTATTGTTATATTTTTTGCAAACTATATACATTCTTTAATAAATGTTATTCAAAATATATAATATAGTACAAGAAATTCTTTTATAGATTTGTATAAAATAAGACTTGCAATAAGATTGTCTCTTATAATATATAATTACTTAAAAAATACAAAACGTTTAAATTATTTAATATTTTACTATTTAATATTAAAAAACAATACGCAAAGCAACGTTAACTATTTATATATACAATTAAATTACTATTTTCTCTTTTTTTTTTCGAAAAAGTTAAAGAAAACAAACTATATTTTTCTTTAATTGTATATTGTTGTTTGCGAAATCGCAATTTTTAAAAAGTTTGTTTTATTTTTTTGTTATCTTTGTCTATTTAGAATCTTTTATTTATATAGTTTATAATACAAAACAAGAAAGAAAAGAAACTAAATTGTCGCTTTTTTACAATTTAGTTGCAATTGTAAAATTGAAACAAAGCAAATTAATCTAGTTTTTTCAAAATTGTTTTAGAGTTAATATTTGATATATTACTAAAGTTCGAATTAAAGTTATTAATTGTATTAGCGTAATTAAATAATCTCTTTTTATTTTTTAAAATAAACAAAAATTCTTTTGTTATATATTGTTTAAAGAGCAACTTATTAAACAAGAACTAAAATTTATTGCTTAATTTATTATTAATTAATTAATTAAATACAATAATCTTTAAGAATATACAATATCGACAAGATTAAATCGATGCTAACAAGTTAATAAGTATAGTTGCGTTTTTATTACGTTTGTATTGTACATAAACTTGTTTTTTGTAAATAATACTAAATTCGAAGCAATTGTAGATAGTGTTTTTACGACTAGATTTTCAAACATAGAATCTATATTGTTGTTAGTATTTCTTTATAGCAAAGAATAGAACAAAGATTTACTAAGTAAATAATTAAACAATTTTTGTTTTTAAAAGCAATTGTCGCATGCTTAGACTAATCGTTAGATCGAATTTCGATTTCAACTTTTGAAATCGATTTAATCTAACAATTTCAATCCTAGAAATCGATTCGAAATTCAAGTTAATTTCTAATATTTTGAATATAAATTAATACAACTTGAGTCGATTTTTAATTCTAATATTAAAAATTGAATCAAATTGTCAAAAAATCGAAAAATTGTATTATTATATCAAGAATTACTATTTTTAGAAATAAACTTTAATTTTTAGTTTTTTAAACAAATTCTATAAATTTAAAATAATTATTAATTAATTGTAAAAAATAATAATATATTACTATAATATATTATCTATATCTATAAGTATTATAAATGCTATTTAAATTTTTAAATATTAAAAAATTAATATTAATATATAATTTGTATCTATAGATCTATAGATGCTATTTAAATTTTAAAATATTAAAAAAATAATATTAATATATAATTTGTATCTATAGATGTTATAAATACTATTTATTAATTTTTTAATTTTTTAATTTTTTAATTAAAAGTCTTGGCAATTTAAGTTTATTTTTTAAGTTAAGTTTCAATTCTAATTCTAGAAATTGAATTGAATAGTCGATTTCAATTCTAGAAATTAAATCTACTTTTCGATTTTAACTTTTGAAATCGATTCGACCCAATTTGGGTTAAGTACTTAACCCGAACTCGATAATCCAACCCGACGCAATTAGTCTACGCATGCTCTAGTTTTTATTTTGCTAATTATACAAATATCGAAAATTAAAATAGACTTATTAAGTAAGTCTTTTATTGAGCAACAAATACAAGACAACTATGCTACTTCGTTATAAATCTTCGAAGCGTTAATTGTGTTCTTAAAGCTAATTAGATATTTATAAACTTACTTAACAAGTCAATACTTGCAATTTCTATTAATATATAAAATGCTACGCATTAAAAAAAAGATTGTAACAAATATTTAGTTTAATAATATTAAGCGTATTAATAACTTAACAACATTCGAAGACTAAAAAATATAATTGTAACTATTGTTGTATTTAATTTGTTGTTTTAAAACAATTTCTTTTATTAAGTAATTTACGAAAGCGAAATTAATAATAAGAATGCGTCTATTATTGTTTAATACTTTGTTTTAGTATTTGTTTAACAACTAAGAAATATTACAAAACTTAAATTGTATTAAAAGCAACAATTATAGAAGAATTTATAATAATAATTGTAATTGTAAAAGAAAAGTACAAATACAAAAAAAATTTACTAACAAAGTAATTGTATTAGTATAAGACAATTATAATAAATACAATATTTAAATATTTATTTAATATATATTTACTTAATGCTAAATATTGTTTTTAATAGCAATATTTATTGTTAAACAAATACTATTATATATATTTTATTGTTTAAAAGAGAGACTAGTATTAAAAAAAAAGTTACTTAATATTTACAAATAAAGAACAATTTTATAATTTATTTTTTAAGTTTCTTTTTCTAATTACTTAAACTTTGTTTTGTTAATTAAAGATATTAAATATTTGAACAAACAACTAGAAGTAATTATATATACTACAATATTAACATAAAACTATTAGAAATATTTGCACAATATAAAAGAGCTTGTTTCTCTTTAATCTATAATATCTTAACTTAATATCGAAGATATTAACAATTGCAAATTATAATAAACAATAATTTTTTTATTATTTTATTTAAGATATCTAGAGAAACAAGATTACAACAATAATTTGTACTCTTAATATTAATTAACAAAGCTAAAAGAAAATTAATTAATTACTTTATATTTTTGTACAAGTTAAGAAATCTTAATTGCAAAATTTAAAATAAAAAAATCAAAGATTTATTTGTATATTATTAAAATCGAATTTTAAATCTTTTTTGTTCTTTTTGTTTTAATTTTTTTAAACAAGAAATATAGTTTTTAATTAAAATAATTTATTTAAACAAATAAATTATCTTAACTAGAAATTGTAGTTATTAAGATTTAATAATATTCTATATAACTTAATTGCTCTTAAAGTTAATCATTAACTTTTTTTGTATTATTGTTAACAAGTAATTTAGTATTTCTATTTTAATACAAAGAGCAAGTACAAAGATTAAGATAACAAATTAATTATTAAAATATTAGCAACTCTAAGTTGTTTAAGACAAATATTTAATAAATTTTTTTCTTAGTTATTTTAGTTATTGACTTTAAAGTGCTTTACTTCTTTTGCAATTTAACTCTATTAATAAAGAATTAATCTTAATTATTTAAAAATTAAAAAATTGTTTTAATTTAAAGTATTATAATCTTTTTAAATTTTAAGAGATATTTTTTATTAAATATTAATTTTTGCTCTTACAATTAACTTAAGATATTTAATAATTATTACAAAACTTTTCTTTTTCGTACAATTAATAATCTTAAATTATAGCTCTTTAAATTAAGTTGTTATAACAATATAAACTAGAATAAATCTATTTTTTATATTGTCTTTAATATTATTGTTTATATTACTATCTAGTTTATCGCTTACATTACTATTTGATTTATTGTTTGTACTACTACTTAATTTATTGTTTGTATTATTGTTTAATTTATCGCTTGTATTATTGTTTAGTTTATTGTTTGCATTACTACTTAATTTATTGCTTGTATTACTACTTGATTTATTACTTAATTTATTGTTTGCATTACTATCTATTTATTGCTTAGTTTATCGCTTGCTTATATAGCTATTGTAGATATTAAAATACAAAATATTAGAGAGTTTTAATAATCTAAGAGCTTTGTTAAGATAATATAAGCTAAAAAATCAAATATTTTATTATAATTTAGATAGTATAATTGAATTAATATAGATAGTTTTAACTAAAATATAAAAAATATATAATTCGAATCTCTTTAAAATTAAAACTCTTTGTAAGTATATTTTAAAATTTTCTTTAATAAAATTGTTTTAATTCTATAGTAATCATAATTTACAAGTATATACTATTATAAGAAATTATTTAATTACAAACTATTTTAAACTAAATTTTAAAATTAATAATACAAGATTTTACAAACAAACAATTAACAACTATATAATAATATAAACTAACAAATAATCAATAGTTATATAAACAAATTTTTGAATACTAGTATATAATTTAAAATAGATAAACAAATACAAAAATTAGTTGTTTTAATATTTAATAAATATTACGTATTAAAGAAAACTTTAATTAAGAGACTTTAATATCTTTGTACTAGTAACTTAAGATAATAATTAATAAAAAAAAATTGTTTTTGTACAATTAATATTGTAAGATATTGTTGCGTCAATTAAGTATCTAATAAAGATATTGCGTTCGAAGAAGTTTTTTACAACTCTTATAATTCTATATTTGAATTAATTATTAAGAGAACTAAAGAAATTGTAATCTAATAATCGTTTTCGTACTTTTAATTACAACATAGATTATAGATATAACTAAGTAAACTAGTAGTTTGAAGAATTTACAAAGAACGAAAAGATTGAAGTTCTCGAAGATCAAAAGTCTAAAATGAATTAATGCACTTTTTGGCCTATGGTGTGCCATAATCCTTTGGTTGCCCAGGAAAGCTAAAATTGACGACCACCTTCTCGTGGGTGTAGACATTGATAAAGGCTGCTTCAACCACCCCATCGTGGTCTTATCCACCGATCAAGTGGGCGGAAAGGCTACTATATTAATTGTTAGTATTACAATTCAAAGGTCTCTGAGCTATTATTCGAACTCTCAGCTAACATCAAAAGCTTACTTCGTTTGATGGCCAAGATCTTGCAATAAAGCATCCGCAGAACCGCCGTCTCCGCGATAACCACCTCCCTATCTCTCCCAGTGCTGTTCACCCTGATAATGGCATCCTATTATCCCTCGACGGCAACGTTCAGCTCCGCAAAAAGTCCTACATTAAGACGGAAGTTCAATTGATTATCAATGTGGCATCCTTGGAGTTATACGATAGCTCCACTAAAGAATACAAACTCCAGCAAGAACCCTACCATACGTTAGCAATATACATCAACTTCACGCCGCCTACGGCAAATCCTTGCCCGCGGCGCGACCTCACCAGTCGATTCTCCGTGTACTCCCCACCTTTGAATCTCCCTTTACATACTGGCCCCCGCTCTTCCTCTCGAACAATCCAACGAACGCCACCACAGATAACACCAACACCTTATCACAATCCGGTCACTTCTCAAGCGCCTGTCCCACCTCCATCGTAGCTGATCCCCATCGTCACCAACTCACGCCAAGATTCCCCCCTGTACAGCGTTCCTAGGCGTGACAGGCGGACATCGCTGCTGCCCTACACTCATTTGTCTAGCACACCATCGCTATCAAAGCCAGAGCCAGGTTCTAATATTCTTGTAGCATTCATATTTTCTTTGCTCTTCTTGGGTTTCCTGGGCGCTGTAAGCTATGAGGGCTATCAACTTTTCCTTCGTGGAAGATGGGCCTTAAGGGAGATGAAAGGGAAATGGAGTGATGCTCAAGAGATCTTAGTGAGAGCGAGACCTCTGGAGGATATCAAAGCGACCTTTACAAAATTCGGTCTCTACGTTATGTCCCAAGGGTTGGACAGCATCAGATACATCAACGCTGCTATCTTAGAAGCTTTCATCCGGTCCTGAACCGTTTGGTGGAAGGGATACCCTTGCAAATATCCATCCTAGTCAAAGGAACAGAGCACAGTGAAAACTGGACAAGGGCATACTTATGCGTGGATTGCGTGTGATTAGAAAGATTCGACATATGTATTTGCTGCTTTCGCAGGCTGATTCCAACAAGGTGAATGCTAAAGTATTTTCCTGGGGCTTCTTTCGTCTCTACCGATGGATGTCTTTGGTTCGCTTTTCGCGGTCGCCAACAATCGGAGTTCTAATCTCTGATTCGCTGTTTACCTACCGAACTCTAAACAAGTCTAAATAATCAAGTTTGGGTCATGGAAAATTTCCCCACCACAGGACTGTTCGGGCCTGTTGGACATGAAATCCTTCGAGCGTTGACTTTCGAGCGGGCGTCCGATACTGCTTTGGCCAGCTCCTCCTCATGCTCCTTCTTCTCCAATACTGATTGAATCCAAACGTGGGATGTTGGGAAAAGTGCGCTGCCTTGGTGGACGACCACGGTTTCACCCCCTGAGGTTATTTGGAGAATGCTTGGGAAGAGACAAAGTGATGGGATACCCGTTGTGTCAATCTTCTCATCTGGTGGCATGGATGCCCCCACAAAACCTTGGATGTCTTCCGCTTGCCAGTTCTCTTTGTCGCTAGGATCGGGGCGCTTTTCAACGAGAAATTTGGCCTCGTCCTTCCGTGCGGTTTTCCACAGCGTGATTGCCTCGTTGATAATTTTGATCAAATTCTTTTCAAATTCCACCGACTCGGATGCAATAGTCAACGGTCGAAGAATCTCGAGGACTCCGTGCAACGGGAATTCTGCTCGGCTCGATTCTACACTAAGATCGTCAATGCCACGTAAGGTCAGGACTCTCCACGCGCTCTCACTTCGCCCGCCCGACTGGGAGAGCGACTTGGACACTTCTTCCAAAAACGGACCCACCACATCGTTGTTCGGTAGACTGTTTCGCGGAAAGAACGGTCGCCATATGAAATCGCATAGGCAAACAGAAATGACATGTTGAACGCCCCTCAGCCTGAGGAACTCTGAAATTTCGGTCTGCCAGATAGGCGTCGAGTCAAAGATAGGATTCAATTTGCTTAACTCCTGATGAACAGCTTCCGGGTTCTGTGTCCATTCCGCATTGATAAGCTAGGGTGGATCAAATCAGGAATCCCGCAGATGTTGACTTCCCCGCCATGGCCCGTTCTGGAAGCTTCTGAAAGTATCTCGACGATACGGCTTTGATATATACGCTGGAACTTCTCCGCGCTGAAAACGCATTAGCGGGTGTTTTTCGTCGCTTTATGGAATAGGATAAAACGGACTAATATTCGACCGGTTGCCCTTCGACAGGGAACTCGGACTTTACTTGCTTGAGCTCCGCAGTCAGCTTCTTATTGTCCTCCTCTAGGCTCTTTTCCACTCGAGCATGTCGTATCTTCTTTGTCTCCAGTCTGTTTTCGGCTTTTGATAACCGTTGCTTCAGCTCTTCATTCGTTATCGACAGCTTTTGATTTTGTTTCTCCAACTCTTCGACTTTCTCTTTGCTTTCAGCCTCAATTTCTGCTTTCTTCGCTCTCATGAACTTCTGAAATTTGGCTTTCTCGTCCTGTAGTTTCCGTTTATACTCTTCCTCTCTACCTGCCTCTGCTTTGGCATGCCGAGCCTCCAGCTCCGCCCCCATCGTCTAGCATGTCTCCCTTTCCCGTTCACAAGCTTCTTGACCAGCTTTGAGTTCTTCATTTTCACGACGAAGGTTGTCCATCTCCTCGCTCTTGACATAAGTCAGTGTCTTCACGATCTTATTCAATCTTTAAATCTCATTCTCCCTGTCCATCTCCGTCCCATAAGCCCCTTCAACAACATTGATGTCATAGGTGAAAGAGGATTCGAAGTATTGCGCGATGTCTGCGAGGCGTTGTAGGGCCCCATTGGTGGAAGCTAGTACAGCAGCTGGATTTCGAGGACCTTCGATATTGTTGTGGCTGGAGTCAAGACTGTTTGAAGACCTAAGTTCCTAATTCTTCGCTTCATTTGATGTTATGTCTTTGCGCTTAGTCGACTCGCCATGGACACCGTTCGTACGTTTGGGCATCGTATTCCGACCCTAGAAAATTCTCGACTCCTTCAGCTACTTCCAATTCAGAGATTGGAGCTTCATCAGAATCGGTCGTATCGAAAGATTTCGCTTACTTCTGCCTGACTTTGGGCACCGCCAAAAGAAGAGTCCGTACGGGTGGAGAGGCGACGAAGGAGACTGTTGAAGGCAGAGTGAGTCTTCGAGATGGTGCGTCTTCTCTCGGTCGAAAGTTTACGATCGAGGATCCGTGGACGCATAGAGCCTCTTACCAAAGCCTGGGATAAATGATCAGAGGTATTCGGGTGGACAAAGGTTCAACATAGCGAATGTCCCGTCCCGCGAATTTGAATTTTCGGTGGAAACGATACACAACGCCAGGTCAAGACAAAGGTTGCATTGAGTTGTGGATGAAGGTCAAATTGCGTTGGCCAACGTGGCACACTGATAGACATGGTGCCCAAGATGCTTGGCGTTAAGCTCGCTCTCCTAATAGGATAGAGTCAACTGCATGCCCATGCACAACATGCTAACAAAAGTTGAAGTCTTACAGGGCGATCGCCGCGTGGCGCACTCGGACTGGTGAATGTGAGGTGATTGTGTAGAGCTTGTTACTGCGGGGTAGAAATCCGAGGAACTGATGCATTCCCTCTGAGCTGATTCCACAAGAACGCTGCAGCCATATATTGTAGGCGTTGGTAATCTAGCTGGCGTGACTTTAACGGGCACTCTTTCGATGCTTTTAGGAGAGTTCTCCCACGAAGGCCCATGCAGCTTCGATTCTACATTGATCCAATAAGGTTTCACCACCAACGCTCAGTCCCAGGAAAGTACTCCCATGAAGCTTAATATAGCTTTGATCCCCCATTGATTAAAAACATTTACCCTCAGGAGAGGTTTCCTTGAAGAAAATTCACAGGACGGCTAGGATGAATCACTACGTCGGCGAGACCTCACCGCTGCAACTGCAGGCTGTGTCGAACGCCTACCGAGCGACAGTCGGAAATCCAGTGAAATGTGGTGTCCACACCGGTGGGGGAGGAACCAGCATGTCCTTGGGAGACTAGAGATAGAATGGGGTGGTGGAGGTCAAAGTGTTACCTGGAGGAGCAGCAAAAATGTAGCTTAAGGGAACCGGCAATAGAGCTGGAGAAAACGAGAATTGAAGTATAAACTACGCCGTCAAAATGAGTTATGTGAAACAACTGACAGGATTTCATTATAACAACGTCGCACTAATCTAGATTATATCTGTAGAGCTGCAAAAACTCGAATACTATTGGCCAAGAGGCTGCAAATAAAGCAATGGAACTTTATGCATGGACGAAGTAGAGATCGCAGCTGCAGCAAACGCCAGCGAAAATAATAGATAAATGGACATTGTGGGAAGATAGCTGCTTTACTAGCGCTGTAGATATGGGAACAAGGATTGAAAACGTTACTCCTGGTAAAGACAAGAATTAAGCTTGTCGAATTTGTTAGTACATACAGACAACGCCAACGTCTCTGTAGTATTTGTAATTTTGTTCGTAACAAAAATATTTAATAGAGACAAATATTTTGAGCTAATTAAAGAAAACGTTAATATTTTAGAGCTATATTAATTACATAGTTTTGTCGTCTTATCTACAAACTTATATATAAATTAAATTTATATATCGAGTTAGACTGATCGCGTCGGGTCGATTGATCGAGTTCGAGTCGATTAATCGACCCGAATCTTGACGATTTAGATCAACTCGACTCGAAAGTCTTGGCGAGTCGATTCCTAAAGTTGGAATCGAAAATCGAGTCGAATCGAGTCAATTCCTAGGATTAAAATCGAAACTCGACTCGAAAAATCGACTCGAATCGTTAAGACTATTTAAATAATTATATTATAATTATTAATAGTCAATATATATTTTATAATATTTAATTATTTAAATTATAATAAGATAATGCATTATAGTAATGCATTACTACTTTTTAAAAAGAAAATAATTAAATCGCATCTATAGATTCTATAGATTCTATAGATGCAAATAATATATTTTATTAATAAATTGCATCTATAAGATCTATAGAGTCTATAGATAAAAATATTCTATTTTATTAATAATAATAAATTCTAAAATTAGTAATTCTTGGCATAATAACGTAATTTTCGATTTCTTAGCAATTCGATTCGATTCCAAAATAATAGAAATCGACTTGGGTTTTAAGTCGATTCCTAGGATTGAAATCATCGAGTCGGGTCGATTCCAATAGTTGGAATCGAAACCTGATTCAACGATTAATCTATATCGAGTTTTATATTTAAATTGTAATTTTTAATCTATTTGAATCTCTTTATTTGAGTTAATATAGTTTTTAGTTTGCTATTAAATTTTTGTCTTTTAACTTCTTTAATAAACTCGATACAATAAATATTCTAAAAATAGAATTTTATCTTTAGTACAAATAGAAAAATATTAATATATTTTTGTCTTAAATATATATTTTTAATTGCTTTGCAATTGTTAAATATCTCGATATATTTATTAATATATATTTTTTATTTTTTTCAATTAAGAAATTGCTATATTTGTGTCGAAGCTAAAAATACTATATTTTTTAGACAAAAAAAGTAATATTTAGAGTAGACAAGAATTTTGTTATAGACAAAAAAATTATATTAAATAAGAAGTGTTTTCGAATTTTTTAAATAAATTTTACAATAATTGTTTTAGATATTTTTGTCGACAATTTACTTATTATAGTCGAAATACAACTTAACAAAGTTGTAACTAGTTGTTACGCTAGTACTTTCTTCGAAGATATTAAAGTAAGTTGTGCTATTAAAGAGATTTGTAGACGTCTTTAGACAATGCAAGCAATTACTTAATAACAAAGATTTGCAACTATAAGCAATTTCTATGTTTAATAAATTTTAAGAGAGATTCAATAAATCAAAGTAACAATAAGTAAAAATCTATAATAAGTTGAACACAATTTATAAGAAAGTCGTATTTTAGTTTCTATATACTAAGAAAATACTAATTGTTTATTTTTTTTGTTTGTCGAACAATGCAAATATTATGTTTAAATTATTTGTTTCTTAAACAATGCGAACATTATTGTTACGCTAGTACTTTCTACGAAGATATTAGGATAAGTTATGCTATTGAAGAGATTTGTAAGCGTCTTTAGACAATGCAAGCAATCACTTAGTAACAAGAATTTGCAACTATAGACAATTTCTATGTTCAATAAATCTTAAAAAAGATTCGATGAATCAAAGTAATAATAAGTAAAAATCTATAATAAGTTAAACACGATTTATAAGAAAATCGTATTTTAGTTTTTATATATTAAGAAAATATTAATTGTTTATTTTGTTCGTTCGTCGAACAATGCGAACATAATTGTTCGCAATACTCGTTCGTCGAACATAACGAACATTATATTTAAATTGTTCGCTTCTCGAACATAGTGAACATGATAGCAAATTCGCTCAAAAGCGTAGAACTCGAATCACTAATACAACTTTAGTAAGCTCGTAACACTATTCTTTTTCTTCAAAGTTTTCGTCTCGAAACTCAATGCCTTTTTATCATGCCTTCAAGAAAAATTAATACTAGAAATTTCTTCTTTCGAAAGAAAGATCTTTTTGACGCTTTAGATTCGATGTCTTTAGCAATGCGTCCTTGTTATAATTGTACAATGTCTAGTAAAATCTATTGTGTAAATAATGATTTTAAAAAGTGTGTGAAGTGTATGCGATCTAATCGTAATTATAATTTGGCAATTTCTCTTATATCGATTAAACGAATTCATGAAAAGCGAATGCGCTTAAAAAAAGAAGTGCGCAATGCGCGTGCGAAGCTAAGTTAATTAAAAAAACAACTAAATTTTTTAAAGAATAAAAAGAAAAAAATGATTGTAACGAAATGAAAGAACATTGGCGATCTAGAGATAAATGAAGCACATTTCGTCGAGTTCGTTACAAAGACTCTCGAATTGCTATTTGATGTATCGTTCGAACAATTTTGACTTTTAACTAATTGAAATTAAGATGCTATTTTTATGCCTTGTCTTAATAAAATTTCTTTAAAAGATTTCGACAACAATTAAGATTCTTCTTTAGTTTTCATATGTTTTTTGAGATAAAGTATTCTTTTCACTTAATAAGATACTTTTGATCTTCTTGTCGTAGAATTTTCTCAATCTCGAACTAATCCTCTTTTTGCGAATGAAAATAAAATGTGTTCTATAAAAGCGTAGTTAAGTCTACTAGCTTCAACAATAAGATATAAAATACTAGAAATATTTTGACGTTCTTAGGTAAGTCGAATTCGTAATTAACTAGTTTCTTAATTTTCTTAACGAAAAACGATTCAACTTTGACATGATTTAATTTCTTGCTTAACTTCTTTGTTCTAAGATTTTTTGTAAAAAGATATATTTTATTCTTCTCTTTTAGCTAAGATGCTATTTTTCGTTTTTTATTTTAATACTTGATTAACTTTTTTTGCATTTTTAAGATGTTATCGTGTATCTTCTTTAATGTTGCTATTTTTTCGATAACTAATTGCGCTAATAAATGCGTACGCTCTTTTTCGAAGAGATTTAATTTCTTATTATAGTTGACGAAGAATAAAGTTATCTTAGTGATATTCGAAACCTTAGCATTAAGTGTCAATTGTGTTATAGATAGAAGTGATATTCAATTGCTATAAGTATTGTTGATGTAGTGTCTCAAATATTGCTTAAGACTCTAGTTTGTTCTTTCTATTTAATTATTCGTAATTAAGTAATAGACAATAGACATTTAAAGTCTTGTATCTAACATTAGAAGAAGCGTCTTCTAATAGTTAGACGTGAAAAGCTTGTTTTTATCACTAGTTAGTCCTTTAAGTATATCGTGATATCGTATAAGTCGATTTAATATAACGTATTTTAGTTGTTTTGCGATGAACTTCTCTTTGCATGCGATAATATGTGAGTACTTAATAAGCTTATTAATTATTATTAGTATCGAATTATATTTGTCTCTAGTTGCTAGATTCGTCAATTTAAGCAACTTAGTAATAAAGTTTATCGTAACTTCATTTTATAACGATTTAAATAATTCCTAATATTGAATTTCGCCATAACTCGCATGTATATTATGTTTGTTTTGTTAATAATTAAGGCATCGTTTAATGTATATTTTGACAACTTGTCTCATCTATAAAAACTAACAATGCTAGCGTAAAAGCTAAAGAGTTTTTGTCACTTTTAAGTGCTCTTGCAATGATTCGTCATAATGCTCTTTTATATATTCGTCAATCTTGTCAATAAATATTTGGAGTTTTTTTTTTTTTATTGAAAACTTTTCTATATTGTTTTAAAGTATTCGTAGTGTAGCATTTAGCTTGTGCTTGTTTGCTAATAATGATTTGTTCTCATTGACTTTAAGTATGTTGTAATTGAACGACTTCTTCGTTTCTATATAATTACTTCTTCTATTAAGTGCGTCTACTTTGTCATTATCTTTATCTAAGATATACTATATTTTAAACTTATACTATTTAAGTCTCTTTAATTATTGCATTTGTCTTTTGTTTAGCTACTTTATAATAATGAAGTGCACAAGATTTTTATAATCTATAAGAATCGTAAGTTTTAATAATTCTTTTATATATACTTTTCATAATTTTAAGAAGACTACTATAGCGAATAGTTTCTTATTGTAGACATCATAGTTTTGTTTAATTAACGAGAGTTTTCTCGAAAGATATATCATTAAGTGTTATATGTCTTCATGTCTTTAGCTAAAGTATGCATCGATAACTAGATTTAATGCGTCGATTTCAATTCTATTTAACAATTGCGAATCGTACATTTTTAATATTAACTTTTTCAAGCATTCTAGTTTAAGATTCTAAAATAATTTTTTTTCTACAAGTTTCTATAATTATGACGTATTCTTTTTCGTAAAATTCGTTAATAATATTGCGTTTATTAAGTAGTTTTTAATGAACTTCTTGTTGTAATTCATGAAATCTAGAAAAAATTATACTTTTTTAACATTTGTTAATGATTTTTATTCTTTAATTGTTTGTAATTTTTTAAAATTCATGCGTACTTCGTGTCGTTCAACGACAAATTTAAGAAAATTAATTTTCTTTTAATGAAATTCGCATTTCTTTAACTTAAGATGTAAATTTTTTATGTTTAGACATTCTAATACTTTGAAGACATAACTAACATGCTTTTTTAAAATTTTCGAATAAATTATGATGTCGTCTAAGTACGTTATAATAAATCGATTCAAATATTGTCGTAATGTATCATTAATCATTTCTTAATACGTTGTTAAGACGTTCGTAAATTCGAACGACATTATTGTGTATTTGTATAATTTATATCGTGTGCAAAAAGCTATCTTTTACTCTTTCTCTATTTTTATTCTAATCTAGTTGTACGCTTCTTGTAAATCTAGTTTAATAAAGTACTTCGCTTCAAATAGTCGATTCTAAAGTTCGTTAATATTAGATAATAAATATCAATTTTTAATCGTAATATTATTTAGCTTCTAGTAATCGACACATAGATAAAGAATTTCATCCTTTTTTAATACAAAGAGAATCGAGTATCTTGCCTATAATTAGAATTTTTAATAGATTCTTTTTTTTCGTTTTTTACCAAGTATTCGCGAAGTACTTCGAGCTTCTTCTTAAATAAAGTATATATAAATTTAAACGTAAATTGTTTGCTTAATTTAAGTTTAATTTCGTAATTTCACAATTAATGTTTAGAGAGAGTCTCTATCGTTTTCTTTTCTTAGAACAAATGCTTCCAATTGTTGTATATTCGTGATACGTACTTTAGCGATTTCTTCGTTGTACTAAATAGTTCAAGATTTTCAAAAAATTCGTAATTTTTTTCATTTATTTTAACTTTATAATTTAATTAATTTTTGTTAATGCTTGTTAAGTTGAACTTTATTAAATCGTTCTTTTGCAAAAATGTAAATTCGCTACTTGCGATCGATTTTTAATTTAATCTTTTATCTATTATTGAACGTTATTAATGCGTAAATTGAATGTAAATTACGTGATCACATTGCGCAAATTTAAGTATTTGTATATTTTAATTAACTTCTAGATTGTGTTGCTTTAATTAAAACATTTCTAAAACGATATTATGAATAATTATTTTCACTATATTAAAAATTAGTTTCTCGTGATGTTGTTAAATAGCTATCGATAATAGTTTTGTCTCTTTATTCACTCTTTCATTTTCGTTGAATAATAAGTTTTCATCTACAATTATTAAGTTGTATGCGTTAAGCTTCTTTTAAGTAGAGTATTCTTCTCTTTTAATAAAAGCCCTAATCATAAAATTACTTATCGCATCAAAATCGACCATTGTGATAAATTGTCGTTCATTGACTTTAATTAGTGTGATAAAACATCGTACGTATGCCATTAAGTTTAGTTGCTACTATTGGGCTAACATATTGCATTCCTTTGATATGCTTTTTATTAAAAAATTTAAACTTTTTCTTATTCTAATGTTAAGACTTTTGCTTTAAGCGTTTACTTGCGCTAAGTTTCCTTTTTATGCTAAATTAATAATTTTGGCTTTCTAGAGAATCAATTGGCTTCTTCTTTGTTTTTTAGGTGAGTTTAGCATAAGTCGTTATAACATTTTGTTCAACTAAGTGTCGCATATTTCTTTGCTTCCTTTATCGCTTGTTTGAATAAACTAACACTACTTAGTTGTTGTTCGATTTTTTTAAAAATATTTCTTTTTATAGTGGCGTCGCTTTCTAGCGCCTTTTCGCATTCATTTACGATCTAGTTTATTCATCGTTTCTTCGATAAACTAACTAAAGTCTTAAGATGTTTCGTGATGTTGTCTAGGCATTCGTGAAAGCTCTTTTAATCGTATTCGTCGTCTAAGTCTATTGCTAAATAAGAGTATAACGTTTGTCGTTCCACTCTTATAGTCTTATTAAGTATTTGATTAACTTCTTGCGTAAATGCGAATGTCTTATCTAATGATGTTTTATCTAGAACTTTTTGTAACTAATCTAGATTTTCTATTAAATAGTAGTTGTCGTTTAATCTAGTCTTGAGAATGTCTATCTTTATGTCGATTTGCTCTTTAATGTCGTTTTAACTATTAAGTGTCTCTCTTAACATAGCATTGATCTATCGACGATTCATTAAGTTTTGTGATTGATAATCTCTTGCGAAGTGACTTAATTTGTCACATGAATAGCACGCTTTCTAAAATTTGTTATTTTGCTTTTCTTTAAAATTCTTTTTTTTACGTTGTTAAATAAAATCTAGTTTCATAGATGTAGACTTACGATAATTAAAATTATTGTACTTCTAATTAGAACGAGATTCTTTCTACTAATATTTGATCGCTAGTTTAAAGAAGATTCTTGCTCTTTCTTAAAATTGATCGTATTTTTTTTTATAGCTCTTTTATACAATTTATCATTAAGATCAATAACTACTTCAATAAGATTAAACATGTCGTTAATGCGTTTTTCGTCACGCATAATTTCGTCTTTTAGATTGTTCTTTAAATCTCGTCGAAATATTGTTATAAGTGCGACATCGTTTTATTCGATTAAATTAACATACTTTTAAAATCTAGCGACGTAATCTATTGCAAAGATTCGTTAAGTTAAGTGTTAAATTATTTTTTTCGCAATTTGTTTCTCGTTAAATGTTTTAAAGATTCTTCGAAACTCTTTTTTAAAGTTGTCGAAATTCGTAAATATTACACAAAAATTTTCGTCATTGTTTTTCAAGTATTTTCGTAAGTTTAACTTGAGTCAATGCTAGATTCTTTCTCTAAAAAATATTGATGCGAAAATCGTCTTTTTGTTCGTTAGAACAAGATAGAAGATAAAATAGATATTCACTTGCATAAGTTAATTCTCTAAGCTAGTATAATCTTTATAGTAGATATTAGGTTTATTGATCTTGATTTTGTTATCTTCATCGATAGAGAGTCGACGTAATGCTAATGAGTTAATGCTTAAAATAGAGACGCGTTGACCTAATACAAACATTCTTAGGGTGTTCAAAGTGTTACGCTAGTACTTTCTACGAAAATATTAAAGTAAATTATGTTGTTAAAGAGATTTGTAGACGTTTTTAGGCAATGCAAGCAATCATTTAGTAACAAGAGTTTACAACTATAAGCAATTTCTATGTTTAATAAATCTTAAAAAAGATTCGATGAATCAAAGTAACAATAAGTAAAAATCTATAATAAGTTGAACACAATTCATAAAAGAGTCGTATTTTAGTTTCTATATATTAAGAAAATACTAATTGTTTATTTTGTTCGTTCGTCGAACAATGCGAGCATAATTGTTCGCAATACTCTTTCGTCGAACATAACGAATATCATGCTTAGATTGTTCGCTTTTCGAACATAGCGAACATGATAGCAAGTTCGCCCAAAGGCGTAGAACTCGAACCACTAGTATAGCTTTAATAAGCTCGTAACAATTATGTTTAAATTGCTTGCTTCTTAAACAATGCAAATATAATAATAGATTTATTTAAACAATGTAAAACTTAAATTACTAATATAGCTTTAATAAGTTTGTAACATTATTTCTTTTTTTTAGAGTTTTTTGTTTCGAAACTCAATATCTTTTTATTATATCTTTAAGAAAAATTAATATTAAAAAAATTTTCTTTTAAAAAAAAGATTTTTTTAACGTTTTAAATTCGATATTTTTAGCGATGCGTTCTTGTTGTAATTGTACAATGTCTAGTAAAATTTATTGTATAAATAATAATTTTAAAAAGTGTATAAAGTATATGCGATCTAATTGTAATTACAATTTGACAATTTTTTTTATATTAATTAAACGAATTTATAAAGAGCGAATACGTTTAAAGAAAAAAGTGCGCAATATATATACAAAACTAAGTTGACTAAAAAAATAATTAAATTTTTTAAAGAATAAAAAGAAAAAAATAATTGTAATAAAATAAAAAAATATTAATAATTTAAAGATAAATAAAGTATATTTTGTTAAGTTTGTTACAAAGACTCTTAAATTGCTATTTAATATATTGTTCGAATAGTTTTAACTTTTAATTAATTAAAATTAAGATATTATTTTTATATCTTATTTTAATAAAATTTCTTTAAAAGATTTTAATAATAATTAAGATTTTTCTTTGATTTTTATATGTTTTTTAAGATAAAGTATTCTTTTTATTTAATAAAATACTTTTAATTTTTTTATTATAAAATTTTTTCGATCTTAAATTGATTCTTTTTTTGCGAATAAAAATAAAATGTGTCTTATAAAAGCGTAGTTAAATTTGTTGACTTTAATAATAAAATATAAAATACTAAAAATATTTTAACGTTCTTAAGTAAATTGAATTTGTAATTAATTAATTTTTTAATTTTTTTAACAAAAAACGATTCGACTTTAATATAATTTAATTTTTTGCTTAATTTTCTTGTTCTAAGATTTTTTATAAAAAAATATATTTTATTTTTCTTTTTTAGTTAAGATATTGTTTTTTATTTTTTATTTTAATATTTGATTAATTTTTTTGGCATTTTTAAGATATTGTTGTGTATTTTTTTTAATGTTGTTATTCTTTTAATAGCTAATTGCGTTAACAAATATTTACGTTTTTTTTTTTTTAAATTTGATTTTTTGTTATAATTAACGAAGAATAAAGTTATTTTAGTAATATTTAAAATCTTTGTATTAAGTATTAATTATATTATAGATAAAAGTAATATTTAATTGTTATAAATATTATTAATGTAATATCTTAAATATTGCTCAAGACTTTAATGCGTTCTTTTTGTTTAATTATTTGTAATTAAATAATAAACAATAGATATTTAAAGTCTTGTATTTAATATTAGAAAAAGCGTCTTTTAATAATTAGACATAAAGAGTTTATCTTTGTTACTAGTTAATCTTTTAAATATATCGTAATATTATATAAGTCGATTTAATATAATATATTTTAGTTGTTTTGCAATAAACTTCTTTTTGTATATAATAATATATAAGTACTTAATAAACTTATTAATTATTATTAATATTAAATTATATTTGTTTCTAATTGTTAAATTCGTCGATTTTAACAACTTAATAATAAAGTTTATCGTAACTTTATTTTATAACAATTTAGATAATTCTTAATATTAGATTTTGTTATAGCTCGTATGCGTATTATGTTTGTTCTATTAATAATTAAGATATTGTTTAATATATATTTTGATAACTTGTTTTATTTGTAAAAATTAATAATACTAACGTAAAAGCTAAAAAGTTTTTGTTACTTTTAAGTACTTTTGCAATAATTCGTTATAATGCTTTTTTATATATTTGTCGATTTTGTTAATAAATATCTAGAGTTTTTCTTTTTTTATTAAAAATTTTTTTGTATTGTTTTAAAATATTTGTAATATAATATTTAGTTTATATTTATTTGTTAATAATAATTTGTTTTTGTTAATTTTAAGTATGTTGTAATTAAACAATTTTTTTGTTTTTATATAATTATTTTTTTTATTAAGTGCGTTTGCTTTGTTGTTATTTTTGTTTAAGATATATTGTATTTTAAACTTGTATTGTTTAAGTCTTTTTAAAAATTATATTTGTTTTTTGTTTAATTGCTTTGTAGTAATAAAGTACACAAAATTTTTGTAATTTATAAGAATTGTAAGTTTTAATAATTTTTTTGTATATATTTTTTATAACTTTAAGAAAACTACTATAGCGAGTAATTTTTTATTGTAAACATTATAGTTTTGTTTAATTAATAAAAGTTTTTTCGAAAAATATGTTATTAGATATTATATGTTTTTATATCTTTAATTGAAGTATATATTAATAGCTAGATTTAATGCGTCGATTTTAATCTTGTTTAACAATTGCGAATTATATATTTTTAATATTAGCTTTTTTAAGCATTTTAACTTAAGATTCTAAAATAATTTTTCTTTTGCAAATTCTTATAATTACAACGTATTTTTTTTTCGTAAAATTCGTTAATAATATTGCGTTTATTAAGTAGTTTTTAATAAATTTTTTATTATAATTTATAAAATTTAAAAAGAATTATACTTCTTTAATATTTGTTAATAATTTTTATTTTTTAATTGTTTATAGTTTCTTAAAATTTATGTGTACTTTATATTGTTTAATAACAAATTTAAGAAAATTAATTTTCTTTTAATAAAATTCGCATTTCTTTAACTTAAAATGTAAATTTTTTATATTTAAACATTTTAATACTTTGAAAATATAACTAATATTTTTTTTTAAAATCTTTAAGTAAATTATAATATTGTTCAAATATATTATAACAAATCGATTTAAATATTGTTATAATATATTATTAATTATTTTTTAATACGTTGTTAAAACGTTTGTAAATTCGAACAACATTATTATGTATTTATATAGTTTATATTGTATGCGAAAAGTTGTCTTTTACTCTTTTTTTGTTTTTATCTTAGTTTAGTTGTATACTTTTTATAAATCTAATTTAATAAAATACTTTACTTTAAATAGTTGATCTTAAAGTTTGTTAATATTAAGTAGTAAATATTGATTCTTAATTGCAATATTATTTAGCTTTTAATAATTAATATATAAATAAAAAGTTTTATTCTTTTTTAATACAAAGAGAATTGAGTATTTTGTCTATAATTAGGATTTTTTAATAAATTCTTTTTTTTTGTTTTTTGCTAAATATTTGCGAAGTACTTTAAACTTTTTCTTAAATAAAATATATATAAATTTAAATATAAATTGCTTGTTTAATTTAAGTTTAATTTTATAATTTTACAATTAATATTTAGAAAAAGTCTTTGTTGTTTTCTTTTCTTAAAATAAATGCTTCTAATTGTTATATATTTGTAATATATATTTTAGCGATTTCTTCGTTATATTAAATAGTCTAAGACTTCTAGAAAATTCGTAATTTTATTTATTTATTTTAACTTTATAATTTAATTAATCTTTATTAATGCTTGTTAAGTTAAACTTTGTTAAATCGTTTTTTTACAAAAATGCAAATTTGCTACTTGCGATTAATTTTTAATTTAATTTTTAATTTATTATTAAACGCTATTGATGCGTAAATTAAATATAAATTATGTAATTATATTGTGCGAATTTAAGTATTTGTATATTTTAATTAACTTTTAAATTGTGTTGCTTTAATTAAAACATTTCTAAAACAATATTATAAATAACTATTCTTACTATATTAAAGATTAGTTTTTCGTAATATTGCTAAATAATTATTAATAATAATTTTGTTTCTTTATTTATTTTTTTATTTTCGTTAAATAATAAGTTTTTATCTACAATTATTAGATTGTATGCGTTAGACTTTTTTTAAATAAAATACTCTTTTCTTTTAACAAAAGCTTTAATTATAAAATTACTTATTGTATTAGAATCGATTATTGCAATAAGTTAACAATTATTGATTTTAATTAATATAATAAAATATTGTGCGTATATTGTTAAGTTTAATTGTTGCTATTAAGCTAACATATTGCATTTCTTTAATATGCTCTTTATTAAAAAATTTAACCTTTTTCTTGTTTTAATGTTGTAACTTTTGCTTCAAATATTTATTTGCGTTAAACTTTCTTCTTATGCTAAATTAATAACTTTAACTTTTTAGAAAATTAATTAATTTTTTCTTTGTTTTTTAGATAAGTTTAACATAAGTTATTATAACATTTTGTTCAACTAAGTGTTGCGTATTTCTTTGCTTTTTTTATCTTTTTTTAAGATAGACTTACATTGCTTAGTTGTTATTCGATTTTATTAAAAATTTCTCTTTTAATAGTAACGTCGCTTTCTAGCGCTTTCTTGCATTTATTTATAATTTAATTTATCTTTTTTTTCTTCGATAAACTAATTAAAGTCTTAAGGTGTTTCGTAATATTGTTTAAACATTTGTAAAAGTTCTTTTAATTATATTTGTTGTTGAAGTTTATTACTAAATAAAAGTATAACATTTTTAATTGTTTCGCTCTTATAATTTCATTAAGTATTTGATTAACTTTTTGCGTAAATGCGAATGTCTTATTTAATAATATTTTATTTAGAACTTTCTATAATTAATTTGAGTTTTCTATTAAATAATACTTGTTGTTCGATTTAATTTTAAGAATATTCGCTTTTATATTAATTTGCTTTTTGATATTGTCTTAGCTATTAAGTATCTTTCTTAACATAGCATTGATTTATTAACAATTTATTAAATTTTGTAATTAATAATCTTTTGCGAAGTAACTTAATTTGTCACATAAATAGTACGTTTTTTAGAATTTATTATTTTGCTTTTTTTTTAAGTTTTTCTCTTTACGTTGTTAAGTAGAATCTAATTTTATAGATATAGATTTACAATAATTAAAATTATTGTACTTTTAGTTAAAACGAAATTTTTTTTGCTAATATTTAATTGCTAGTTTAAAGAAGATTTTTGCTCTTTCTTAAAATTAATTGTATTTTTTTTTTATAATTCTTTTATATAGTTTGTCGTTAAAATCGATAATTACTTCGATAAAATTAAACATATTGTTAAGAGTTTTCTTATTACGCATAATTTCGTTCTTTAAATTGTCTTTAAAATCTCGTTAAAATATTGTTATAAATACAACATCGTTTTACTTGATTAAATTGACATATTTTTAAAATTTAGCAACGTAATTTGTTGCAAAAATTTGTTAAATTAAATGTTAAATTACTTTTTTTGCAATTTATTTTTCGTTAAATATTTTAAAGATTTTTTGAAACTCTTTTTTAAAATTATTGAAGTTTGTAAACATTGTACGAAGATTTTCGCTATTGTTTTTTAAATATTTTCGTAAATTTGATTTAAGTCAATGTTAAACTCTCTTTTTAAAAAATATTAATGCAAAAATCGTCTTTTAGTTTGTTAAAATAAAATAGAAGATAAAATAGATATTTATTTGCATAAGCTAGTTCTTTAGATCGATACAATCTTTATAATAGATATTAAGTTTATTAATTTTGATCTTATTGTCTTTTATAATTAATAATTAACGTAATGTTAATAAGCTAATATTTAAAGTAAAGACGCGTTAATTTAATACAAACATTCTTAAAGTATTCAAAGTATTACGTTAATATTTTTTTCGAAAATATTAAAGTAAGTTGTGCTATTAAAGAGATTTGTAAACGTCTTTAAACAATATAAGCAATTACTTAATAACAAGGATTTGCAACTATAAACAATTTTTATATTTAATAAATCTTAAAAGAGATTCGATAAACTAGAGTAACAATAAATAAAAAATTTATAATAAGTTGAACACAATTTATAAGAAAGTCGTATTCTAGTTTCTATATACTAAGAAAATACTAATTGTTTATCTTGTTTGTTCGTCGAACAATGCGAGCATTATATTTAGATTGTTTGCTTCTCGAACAATGCGAATATTATATTTAGATTGTTTGCTTCTCGAACAATGCGAATATAATAATAGATTCGTCCAAACAACATAGAATCTAAATTATTAGTACAACTTTAATAAGCTTGTAATACTAGTTATAAATTTTTTTTTTGTAACAATTATATATATACTTTTATCTCTAGACAATTAATTTGCTATAAAAAAAGAATCTTGTTAGTTGCTTTATATATATATAGAAAATACAAAAAGCAAACAAATTATATATCTATTTAGTTTTAGTTTATAATCTATTATTAAACGAATATATTTTTCGAGTTTCAAATTTAAACAAAAGAAAATCTTAATATTTTATTAATAAAGTGCAATTATATTGCAAAGAACAAAACAATTTTTATTACTTTAAATAGAAATAACAAAAAAAAAATCGATATTAATTAATTGCGTTCGAATATAAAACAACAAATACAATAGAATTAATTGTAATAATATTTTATTAACTTAATATTGTCGAAACTAATTAGAAGTTTGTTCGACTAAAAATTTTAATATTTGTTAAATTCTTTTGTTATAAATTTTTGTTTGTTTGTTATTAATATTTGTCGATATTCTTTTGCAATTAAATCTATTTTTATTTTTGAAATTAGAATATTGATCTCAATTTCGATAGTAGCAAACTCGAAAATATTTTTTAGCTTGTATTGCTTTCTAATCAATAGTATCTATTATAGTTTTAAATTACAATATAGAGTTAATTTACAAAAACAATTGTTTACAATATTATACAACTTTTTATTAAAGTAGCTCTCTTAAAGATCGATTTCGATATTGTTAGATATATAGAAATTGCAATAAATATACTTATTTCGATATTTATTGTATTTTATTCTTTAAGTTGTCAAATAAAGTTTATCTACTATCTATATTAGCTCGAGAAATCGAATTAAGAAAAAAAATAGTAAAAATTCTATTAACAAGATACAAACTCTTTGCTCTAAAATTGTAAACAATAGAGAGTCGCAAATATTTAATACGCACTTTTAATTTTCTCAAATATCTATTAAAGATATCGACTTTTTCTATCTTGTTAATAAAGATAATATAAAAAAAGAGCTTGTTAAGCATACTTTTGTTTTGTCGAAGATAATATATTTTGTTTTTTAACAATTTGATCTTTAATAATTTCTCTATAAAATTGTAGTTTTTAAATATATTATTTGTAATAGCTTTAATCAATATTATAAATACTAAATTGCAAAAAAGTAATTGTAACTTCAAATTCTTGTATACAAAATATTTCGATCTACTTATCAAATTAATTGTTAAAAAAGATATAATAACATAGAAGCTCTAAATGCTATAAAGACAAATCTTTTTTTTAATATTAATATTATATTCTTTGTATCTTGCATTACTTGTATAACGAACTCGACTTTCTTATACTTATTTCGAAAGATATTAAAGATTATATTCTATACAAGATATTTTTAATTAGTTTTATTCTTGTTAGAGAAGCTATTTTAATTTGCGAAGAATATTTATACAATAATATAGATTGCAATCAAAACTAACGCGACAAATAAATTCGATATATTTACTTATTTTGGTAAATATAAACACTACATATAGAGTTGGATTTTCGCTTATATATTTATACGAATTCGCGACTTGTCGTAGATTTGTTAGTCTTTTTTCTAGAGTTGCGTGTTTAAGTATATAAAGTAATTCGAGATATTGTAGCTCTTGAGTTGCTTTTTGTAAGCAAGATTAAGCTTGTTACGCAAATAAATCTTAATAAATTGCAAGCTAATTAGCTTCAATACTCGGAACATAAATTGCGACAATTATAGAATATCAACGTTGATAACGGATTGCGTTGTTTTCTAGAGATATAAGAAAAACATGCTTTCGTCAATTGGCCGTGAAATCTTTCTAGTATTGGAGAACAGTTTTTTTATTTGTCTTGGGATTACTATAAATGCCATCGATACTATACGCTATTATCCTCACAAAGTCCTTTAGGGTCTCCAAGTTGTACGGGTTAACGTTAAGATAGTCTTGTGCGTATCTATTTGACGACTGTTAGCTTCTTTCAGAACGCGCCAGGATTCAAGGCAATAGATCTACCCATTCTATAGCTTTAATGTCTGCGCGTAGTTTTTCTTGGTCTTGGGTTCGATGTGTTTCTTGATTGCAATGCCATTGACGATCGCTTTGTTGATGTTAGAATCCTTCTCACGAGCTTGTTAGAAGAAATTCTTCGAGGACTTCTTCTTTGGCATCGCTCACAGCGAATGGAGCAGTCTCGACGAGGGAAAAAGCGTGAGCACGAGATCGCGAAAGGAGGAGAGACACAACGAGAGAGTGCCCAAGAATTATAGAGCGATGATTTGCGAGCAGCAAAGACGTACTGCTAGACGGTTGGTACAACAACCAAAGCACGGTAGACAGGTAGGGAGGGAGCAACAGAACGAACGAGGGGAGCAGGCCAGGCTTTGTGCGAAAAGACGGGGGGAAGGGCATGGCGTAGGCTTTGCATCCAGTTTTGCACCCCAGGGAGCCAGCTCTGGCCCCCTTCCATCCTGTTGGCGTTCGGCCTTCTAAAGTTGACAAATTCGAGCTGGCAGGATGCACTTAGAGTCACGATAATAGAACGTCCAAAGAGCAGGAGGGGTCAGTGCCTGAGCAGTGGGAGAGCAAAGGTGAGTTGGAATGAGCAGAGGGTGACGCGACGGTGTGTGGTGGGTGATGAAAGCAGCGGGAGCTGACTAACCCGTGTGGGCGGGCGAGCACATTCTCCCGTCGTGGGCCACCCTACCCGAATAATATAAATAAAACGATCGTCAGAAGATCGGCAGCGCGCATGTGCTGTCTCTCTAACCGAGTCCTCTAGCCACCGAGCGCCTAACTCCTCTTGTCTCTAGCGCCCACTCTATCACGATTTCCCGGTCGGATGAAGAAAGAACAGCTCATCATCTCTCAACATATTGCCGGTTCTATCATCCCCATCCGATGACGTGAAGCTTTCAAAATAGACCCAAAGTGTGTTCCCAGACCCTTGGGATTGATCTGGATACTTTTTGCAGCTTGCATCACGTAGCGCGCGTTTGACAACTGAGGATTGGGGCGAGACACCTATCCGTGTCCCGAATGTAATTTCCTCTTCTGTTCGCCCAACCTCTTTCGGTTCTGCAGCATGGCCGAAAGAAGTCAAGCAAGTACTTGAAGCAAGCCACGATGATCTCCCCATGTTTCGATTTCCCATCTTCCCCAGGATATACAAGCAGGAGTAATCTCCGCTGCCAGCCCCTCCGCTTCTCTCCTCCAATGATGTGCTATGTCTCCGCCATTGGCCCACAGGGTGGCCCATGCGGAATGTCCATGATGCTGGGAAGCTTCAGACCAATACAGCACCCATGTCGACGATAATCCCACACTCCCCCGGTTTTGGCTTTGCCGGGCTGACTCGCTCTGAGCTGGTTGTCGATCGGGATAAGAAAAGATTTTGACGTCGTCTCTCGCTCTACCCGATCCCCGGTATGCTGGTGCTGTCTCTTACCTGTCGCCGCCTCTTTTCATGAGCTTCAGTCAGAAGCCTGTTCATATTATGCCTCTATCTACAACAATTCCATCTCAATCATTCTTCTATCCACAACCTATGTCCTCCCTCAGTGATCGAGGGTTCCCTGCCTTGGCCATGAGCATCTATAGTACGTCTACTACCTGGTAAATCCGGTAGTCTTGCTAGCTGCACCTGCCACGACTCGCATGGAAACTGCTGTATTTTGACATTCGCTTTCCTGGTATTTGCCAGCATGCGGCCATTCTGGATAGCGCTTGTGGGACTCCTCATCTTTGCAGCTCACAATGGTCCCACGGAAGCATACCAGCCACGTGCTGTGTTTGCACGTGCAAGCAGTCAACCATCATCCATTTCAGGTGTCGCTGCAAAGCCAACGAACACTCCAACCAGCAACGGTAATACAGCACCGACTAACGGGCAAATCTTTGCTGATGCCACAACAGCCTTATCAGCTGCCGGTAGCTCTAGTAGCAATGCGCCTTCTGCGACCGCGACCCAGTCCTCGTCCGTTTCTCCAACAAGAGGCACTTTGACCTCCAGCAAAGCTTCCTCCATATCAAACACTATCACTGCCACTCCATCGTCAAGTCTGGCAGCTCCTGCTGCTAATGGTACGTATGATAAAATTCCTTCGGTCAGGTGGTTGAACCTTCATTAACTTTCACTAGCGACCTCGAACACTCACTTCAGCGGCCTCCCTATCACGCCTACTATCACTCCCGCGCTCTCCGTCGCCGGCGCTTTCTTGATGCTTACAGGGGTCTTGTACACATTAGTCGGGATCAAGACAAAATGGCTACATACATTCCTATCTGCAACATACTTGGTTAGTCTGGCTGTAACGGTTCTGATCGTGTACGTCATGCATCCGCCCGTCACAAATGCTGTTCAAGGAGCCTTCTTTGTCGCCGCCTTTGGTACAGGACTATTGTTCGGCGGCGGCGCGTTGATTTTTGCCGATTTGACAGAGGGCTTGGCCTGCTCTCTGGGGGGCTTTTGCCTGAGTATGTGGTTCCTGGAGCTCAAACCTGACGGTCTCATACGGTCGACTATCGGGAAAGCCGTATTCATTGTGTGTTTTACGCTAGGTGCTTATGCACTTTACGTAAGCCATTATACTCGCCCATATGGTCTAATAGGTTGTATATCATTCGCTGGTGCCACGGTCATCGTACTTGGAATCGATTGCTTTAGCCGTGCCGGTTTGAAGGAATTTTGGCTATACATTTGGAGTGAGACTCTCCAGTCGCAAAAACGTCGTATTGACGGATTGCTAATGATCATTTAGATATCAATGATGCTATACTACCCCCGCATTATAGCGGACCATATCCGATTACGCGTGGAATTCGTGTTGAGATTGCTGCTACCGTGTTGCTCTTCTTACTAGGCGTCATGTCCCAGCTGAAGGTTTGGAAGATGGTCAAGAAACACCGGGATCAGAAGGCAGCTGCGCGTGCGGACGAGGAGCAGTGCCACAGCGAAGTTGAACTTGACATAGGAAGAGAACTTGAGAAAGGTAATGAGCAAGAGCGCGCGGCGTGGGAAGTGGCATATGGAGGTCAAACACGTGACAGAGCGCATCAGACGGACTCTGGCGTCGGAACAGGAACGACAGCGACTCCGCAGAAGTCATCTATGAGTATGCATGATCCAGACAATGTCGAAGTGAATGGCAAGAAGTCTGCCGGTAGCAGCGAACCGAAAGAACAGCAACCGCCGAGTGTGACGGTTCGTGTGGCATCCGAAGACAGCATCTACGGAATGCCTTCGGCGACGGTGGAGAATCTGCTTTCGGCTGGTACAGAATACGGGGCTCGGTCCTCTACCGGCTCTCCAATCAACACAGTCACAAAAATGCAGGATGAGGTATCATTGAATACGTCCAACGCAGAGATAGGGGACCCATTAAAGGACACCCAATTCGACGCTCTTTCAAGCCCGCCGATCGTACCTTTACCTTTCACAATTTCCTATGAAGATACCCAGCAGATGGACGACAGGTCATCGATTGCAACTTTCGCTGCGTCGGACCATCCACCAAGTCGACTATCGAAAAGATTTTCCCGCTCATCGCTCATTCGCAAATTTCCCGCGATATCGAAGCGTCGATCTGCAGCCAAGACGACCGCGGAACGAGAATCCATGATCCCATCCGACGATGGTCAAACCTCTTCCGTTGCCGCAACTTTCGACGTAGGCGATGGTCTCCGTTCCGAAAGAGGAACGCCAGAAACGGAGCAGCAGACACCGCCCTTGGAGACAGCGCACGAACATCAGTTGTCCGAGCCACTGATCTCTATTGACTCTCTGCCACTGACATTCGAGAACCTGAAGCATGGTCATACACAGCCGTTAGGGACATTGGCGGACAATCGGAGTTCTGCTGAACAGATCGACGGTGGTTGCCCCACAGCAAATAATGATGGGAACGAGATGTCCGCGCACGGATCGAGTGTTGCTGAACCACAGGATGAATTAGCCTCAGCATCACAGAGAGGTCTGGATGCCAATTCCGTTGCAGCTTCAGAGATGCCTTCTGTGCACGCTATGCCAGCTAGCTTTCACGATCAGTTGCCTGAGAGGGCTTCGAAGGTCGTGATGGCCTACCGTACCAATGAATGGGCGAAGCATCTTGAACAAGCAGATGCACCAGCACCCGAAAGTCTTCGGAGGCCTTCCAGAGGCCCCGGTATGATCCCTACTATGACCGAGGGTGCCGTACCCGTAAATGTGCCTCAGCTCACACAGACACCTTTGACCGCAGAGCCATCGCCTATAAGGATCAACACCAATATAAATCAACCCGCCTCGTCATCGAGGGACTTACTTCCGAGCCAACGGCATCATCACGCGCCGTTGCCACAAAACCCAAGCCTGCGGCGATCTTCGCAAGGCAAGCCCGTCAGTCGGCCGCAATCCCAAACATCGCTGCAGCATCCTCGTGTCTCCCGTCGATCCTCCACACCGCTCCTCAATTCACCTCTTGTCGATTCCCCAATAGAGGAAGACGTTGAAACATCTTTCCCTCAACGCGGCAGCCGCACACCTACAGGTATGCTCAAGACTACATTAATGGGCCAGCGCAACAGCAAGCTCCAAACTAGGTACTCCTCCACTTCCCTCGCACGCACCAGCTCTTCCAACTCTCTGGGCTCCGAATATACACCGGCAGCCCGAGTATCCGACGACCCAAACCTGGCCTACCGCAGATCTCACTTGCAACAACAGCAGAATCTTCCCCCTCACCCGAAGCTTATACCCCGCACATCAGCATCATACTCACCTTATCACACCGATAACGGGCCTATCGCACCCGCCGAGAACCCAGAGACTATTGTCTCCGCATGGCGTAACTCTCTTCGGCACGATGCTTCCGCAGACCGTCTAGATCAACAAAAAATGGACGCGCGGCGCAACGAGTTGCTCAACCAAAAGCGAAGGGCTAGTGCGGGTGCTCAGGCTGCAGGGGCGGAGAAGACGAGGAGGGAGAGCCAAAGAAGTGGAGGGATGAGGACGGGTAACCTCATAGATAGACATAAGGAGGCGATGAGGAGGATGCAGGCGGGGGTCGAGCTATGAGGGCGGGTTTCAGCGAGAGAGAAGGGCGCATTGAGCTCCTTTGGCATCATTGAAAAGGAGTATTTGGGAAGGGATCCCAAGTACTAACGGCCGACATATATATATGATATACCCCGTTTACATACAATACACATAGTGCGGATGGATAACCATGCTAGTATAATCTCTACTTTCCATACAGGTCAATCATGTAAAGGCATGCAAAGCAAACCTGCGCTGGACAGTGACGCTGACGTGGTCGGAGCAAGTGGCTGGGATCGTAGCTCCCGTCGCGGTGTCACCGTCATTGTGCTTCCTCAGCTTTATCTCATACCCCCTATGCCTCACGCCATCACGTCAAGCCATCCCTAAACATGCAGAAGATAGAAAGCCCATCCAGATGAGCCAGCTTGGATGATCGACAAAAAGGAAATCCGATCCAAGAATACATGTCTTGTTCGAGCGTTTCCTCTTCCAGGTCAGTCGGGAACGCTACATGAGAAAACATCTAGTGTCGGTAGGTTCATCGAAATTTCAGCCTACCCTACCCAAACCCCCCTCCCTCAACTCTTCGCTTTCGCGACTCCCTTGCTTGCAGATCATCCACGTTCCCCGAGGCCTCGGTCTCAGGATCCAGAACCCATGAGCTCGCTTCTTCCAGGGCCGTGAACCAGATCGTGAGGCTTCGACGGAGCGTTGGAGGATGGGTTTTGGTTGCTGATGTCGGGGTCTTTCCTTGCTGAGGGTATGGCGTTCCAGGGAAGTTTTGGAGGATGATTGTGATGATTGATCTTCTTTCTTTTCTGTTTGGACGTGTGCTGAATTTCTCTATTCCCGATCTCCGTCTTGCAGCCTCTGATAACGGTTGTGATAATTGATCATCTTCTCTCCTGTCCGACGCGCATGTTGAATCTTCCATCTCCCAGATTGCAGCCTTGGATGAGATGGCGAAAGTGACGTAGTTCTCGCCACTATATCGAGTTTATCCGGCGCCAGATAAGTCGCCCAGCCACGCATCTTCCTGCCCCTTAGAGCCACGGTCAATGCCCTGGAGGCTCCACATGGTTCCTCCACTATTGAACGTGGGTGCGGCCTCATTCCCGTGAAGCCATGTACCAGGTAAGTAAAGGGTGACTCATCCATCAAAGGTACGCGGTGCCATGCATCGCAGCCTACAATGCGGAGATGGCTAAGCTGCTGCAGCTCTTCGTACTGGTCGTTGTAGCAGCTGGCTCGTATGAGAGCTCGCCCCGTCAGCCGTGTGTAGTGGCGTCGGACTTTGATCAACGCCTCGTATCTATAACATAACATCCATCCAGATCATCCTGGAGGGACAGTACCCGGAAGGCCATCCACAAGTCGCCGCACCCTGCAGCACGTTCGACTCTCTTCAGACTCTCGGACGGCATCTGGAGGTGTGCCTCCTTTCACACTGGGCGGTAATCGGGATCTATACTGGGCTCGCCGCACGAAATCCTCCTCTGTCCTGTCGTGTTGCATTGACCATGACCTGGTAGGGTCTACCCACCCGCCGACTGTGGAGTCCAGGCTGGCGTAGCAGAACCAATAGTAGTATGAACGCGCTGTCATCGCTCAACGGCGGCGTCCGGCAAGTCATCGTACGAGGCGTGGCTTCATCCTTGTTGTTTGTCTTCGGATGGGTGTCTGGACGGTCGGCCGGCAGGCTCTTCAATGGTCCATCGAACCTTGATCTTGCAAATGGCTTTCTCGACGAACGAGTCGATAACAGCTACCTCGCTGTTCTTTGCTATCACAATAGAGGCAGGACGCTCGTTGTAGCTAGGGTACGAATCGAGGAAAATTAACGGGATCGATGGTGTCAAGTCCGTCTTCTGCTGCATTCTCGTCGTCTTCCGCAGCCGATGCCCATGCGAGATTGATATCTTGCGAAGTAGTGGGTTGGACAGTGCTGCCCTCAGCGATCGTGTTGGTATCGGCCCAAGTAGTGCCTTGATCAGTGGTTGTCGCCCATTCAGATTCTTGCGGTGCAGATTGCTGGGCAGAAGAGCTGCTCTTAACGAGCGTGCTGCTCCCGGCGGAGGGAAGAGTAGCATCATCTTGCATAGTGGTTGTGGCTCAAAGGTAACCTGTTCGAGTAGATGGCGACCGACTTATCGTGAACAAGGCCTTCTTCTTTCATCCGTTCTGGCAGACGCCATACTGGTAGACAACCTCCATTCTTCTCCAGCCGATCGACTTTGCCCAGTCTCGCTCCCACGACTGTATCCCGATTGATCCCCAGAGGACATCCCATGGGTTTACCTCGGACTACGTGAAGAAGACGCCGACGCCCAGTCATCAGGGCAATCATCAGGCCAATATATAGTAATATCAAGGTTTTCCAGATTTACATAGCTCGGCGAATATGTCATGTAATTCTCAAGGAGAAACAGGTCTGCCTCGGTCTCCCAGCCTGGCGAAGTCCTATTGCGATGTAGCTCGACATCGGCCCGTCGTTTTTGACCTTTGTTGTTCCATGGTTGGCTCCATCCTGGTACCAGAGTTGAAACCGGTGCAGCTGGGTTCGTTCCCAGCGTGGGGACGAATTGAGCGGCGCCAGGAGCTGGTGCTTGAAAGGATCTATAGGGTCCCTCCTACTCCGCCCTGTGCCATGCATGCATCCCTCCTCTCTCAAGTCAGCTCATACTCTTCGCTGGATTGAGTTACTAGATGAGAATGTTAGTCAAATACTGCAATTCGAAGGAGGTATTGATGCCTTACGCGGCGACCCAAGAGGTAGTGTGTTCAGATCCAAGCCGTGCTGGCGGCCGGGGCAAGAGCCGACTGTATCTGAGCGGGCTAAAGAACAGTCCACGGGTTTTAGCACAGTTCATCGGAGCCAACTGAATCGGGACCGAGCGTGCAGGAGCAGATGGAGCTGAAGTGGGCGGTCCAGCAGCGGGCAGAGCTGGAGCCTGTGGCTGTCCAGTGGATAGGCAACCGAACGCTCGAAGTTAAATCTCCTGAGTATTCGACATGTCGTAAATGCTCATGGAACGTTTCGCAGCGGCTTGAGCCTGCTTTGGTTTTCCACAGTACGTATATATGGCCTGAAGATCAAAGCAGTTACATATGCGCCGAAAGAAACCGGTCGGGATGTGCGCTTGTGCTTCGGTGAGGGAGTATAGTTGCTAATATAGTATGTGCTGGAATGAACGACTGTGTTATATAATGGTGTTTTTCGACCATCTTTGTGTATTCCGTCCAAGATGCTCTTATAATGTATATGGACTCCATCCGTTGATAGAATTCTTCGCAAGAAGCTTCTCTTGGATACTTCCGACAATTATCTCAGGTCTTAAGTTGCGAGCCAAGCTCCCCTTGTCGTGAACATTGTCGACCAAAGCTCGAAGTCGATCAACGATATCGAGTTTCGCAAGATCTTTCGCGTTTTCTGCAGTCTGAGGTCGAGGGCAAAATTAGCGTTATATAACGCTTCCATTGCTTGTAATTTTCGACGCCTTTTAGCTTCACGAAGCTGAAGTCTTTCTCTTCTTTCAAAATCATGGTGAATGTGAGTCGAAGTGGAGAACGCTCACACCGTCGGTGCCTCAGCCGTTACTGCGTGGCTCAGGATCAGGTCTAACACTTTGAGTGGCAACTGAATAGTGCCAAAAACCAACCCAGGGCATAGATTTGAGTGCCTGAATACTTTTCCGCACGACTGATGGATATAGCTCTTCTGTCAAACTGCTGAGGCGTGTGTAGAGTGCAAGGGTTAGTGTCGTTTGAATGGGTATTCCAGTTCCTCGGTAATGAATCTGCAGAGGTGTTGATATGCATATATTAATTTGTCAGTATTGTCTTCCTTGTCCTTTCCTGGTGAAGTCTTGGCCCAGTGGCTAGTCTCAAGTCCATGTAGCTCTGGGGAGGATAGCCGTGAGGTAGGGGCAGAGACTGCATGTCGGGCTTCTTTCGCCATGGCGCTCTCGAGTAGCTTGGATCTGCCCGGACGCATTGCCACAGTTGTCAGTCTGAGCTTTATTCTTGGCAGAAATCAAGTCTTCCCTCCATTCTCGCTCTAATATAAGGCCACTGGAGCGCTCCTCTCACAGAACGCTTCTGCGTCGTCGTATACAACATGGGTTACCCGCTCGTAGAGATCTAACAGCGGAACATCCCGCAGCGGATAAGGTTGGGGAACCATGGCTGACAGTCTTCTCGGCGTTGCGAACACTATGTCACAGCCTTCCTTCAATACCTCGTATTGAGTTGTAGGTACACCTCCGTATACGGCGACGGGCTGTATTTTGGTGTTACTATAGACATGTCAGCTACATTCATCTTTGAGTCATGCGACGTAGATTTACTTACCGGACCAAGTCTACCATAGTAAGGAAGTTCTGGTATGCAGCTTCTCTCGTAGGAGACACGACTACCATTTGCAACAAGGAGATCCGTTCTGGCACTCGCGAAGATATTTTCGTTGAACGAGCCCATAGCGTCCCCATCAGAAGAAGTACAAGCGTGATTGCGAGAGAGATGTGAGAAAGCAGAGATAGGAAGGCGAAGGATGGTAGCTGGAGTTCGTTGAGCTGGAGCGGAACTGCCCTTGTCATCATTATCGCCGTCATCATTGTTATCTGAGCCTGATCCATCATCCTTCCAGTCATCGTCCATATCCTCTTTCGATACCTTCGCGCTCTTTTCAAATCGAATAATTTTGCTCTTGACCCCCTTCTTTTACAGTTGAGCAATCTTAAGATTTGCCTTCCTTAGCGCAGTCTTCAACTTCCACCTGTCCTTTTGATTCTTCTTCGACTGGCGTAGGAGCTTGGTCTTGGTCTTTAGGGTGCCACTCAGTTTGCCTTGATCTCATGGATGCTTCATAGCTCCCCTTCTCCGATAGAGGAGAGCGACGAACATGGTGTGCGGGTTGGTGGAACGGAGCATTTGCGCATACTCTTGGAGAGCAATCCGTGCTCAGATGGGCAGAGCTGCCGAAGGGTTTGCTCACTGATGATAGAGAAGTCGACTGGGTATGAGCCGACTTGGCAGGAAAAGACCGGGCAGCAGCTGATGAGGGTATGGGGCTCTCTTGAAAGGAGCGAACTGGGTCAGGTACGGCGACCAAGTTCAACACCCACGTCTTCTTCGCCGGATAGCCGCCTCCGCCCAATCCCTCGCCACGCACTCCATCACCTTCACAAGGTCCTCTCGAGTCACAATGAATGCAGCAGCCTTGATCGACGTGCCGGGAATCTCTTCTACCTTCTCAGCGAAATTCTTCCTCTATTCTCAATCGAATTAGAGGTTGCCAACGCGCTTCCCTGTCTTGTGCACCTTGTTTAGCAGCTGGGTCTTAGTCTCTAATGCGTCGTTCAGTTGGCCTTGAATATCGAGCACCTTGCTCTGCAGCTGGGTCTTGGTCTTCAATGCGCCCTCCAATTGGCCTTGGTCGAGCTGGGTTTTGATCTTCAGTGCGTCGTTCAGTTGACCTTGGATGTCGAGCACCTTGCTCTCTAGCTTGAAATTCCGAATCGGAGTTCAGATCTCCTTATGTTTATAGTATATAGTCTCGGGTGTCGCTGAAGAGGTTACATAATATGAGAGGCAGTATAGTAGTTGTGACTATGCCTTTAATGATCTGGTCAGCCTTCTGGCGTGCCTTTTCAGCTCGTAATGGGGTGTGAATTGCTTGCGAGTAAGTGTTTGGCTCGTTCGTTGTTGATTCATATCTAGAATCTTGCGTCCTCGTTAATGCCTCAGACTATTGCACTTATGGATAGTTCTTCGCCGTCGGTGTTCGCCATTGATCTTGCTTCTATATTCGGTTGAGTAAACATCAAGGCTTGAGGAATCCTGGAATACTCCCACGTTTTGGGGTGATATTGGAGTCGTGTATTAGGCTCATATGTTCGTGTAGACTTGCTAGAGCGTGGAGTATCTCCATGGTTGGTCCTTTCCCTCCCTGGAGAGTCTCACCGCCGCGACGTGATTTATTATCGACGAAACCACCTATGCCTCTCAACTCTTGTTTCGCTCGCTAGAAGCTCTCTTCGCCGCAGAATGCTTCATCATCGACGAAATTACCTTGTTAGGACCGCGGGAATAATGGCCATTCCAGCACAAGCCGTACCGGAGTTGAAACTGGTACTGCTAGGCTCGTTCCCGGCGTAGGATCGGATTGAGTGGTCGCAGGAGCTGGAGTTTGAGAGGGTCCTATTATCAGGGGAGACGTTGAAGGGGCGGAAGCCGCTGCTATCGGAGGCTGGGTCAGCGGCTGCGTTGTTGGTGGTTTGGCAGATTTGGTCTGTGGGGGAGGTGTTTGTGACGACACAGACGCTGAAAGCATGTCAGCAACCAGAGCAATGGAAAACCCGTTTGGCGATAGCATTGCACCAACTTACATGGCGGAGTTGAAAGTAATGTGAAGGTTGATCCGTGGTTGTGCACTGGATTCTCTTTTGGTGATTGGCCTTGATCAGGACCCGGTGTCAATTTGGGTGGTGGTGTTGACGACGCTTGCCCATTCCCGTTTCCTCCTGACAGGAGTAGTGTGAACGTTGCCCTGGTGTTGCGCACCGGATTCTTTCCTGATGGACGACCTAGAGCAGGATCTGGATATACTCCTGATTTGGTTCCAGAATATTTCGGTTTGGACGACATGCTTGCTTGAGTCCCACAATCCAAAGATGGGCTTGCATAGATTTAGAAGCGCCCATGATATATTGTTCTCTCACGAAACGGTGTAACATTCGCTCCATATCGAAACGGAGCACGCCTGCTCGTTGGAGTCTCCCAGCAACATGCTCAAACAAGCTCTCGAATGCCGAACCGTAGCCTTTGATACCGTATACCTAGAGAAAGTCGCGAACCAAGAACTTCGATCGATCCATGGAGATAAGAAGGCGCGCGTGACACAATTTTTGTACGAGTGAGTAGAAGACTTTCTTTAGCCAGTGGAGAAGCGTTACTCCGAGATGATTATGGTATCAGCTTCTCAGAAAACTTCTCTCGGGCTTCTTGGAGGAGTCTAGCGTTATCTTGACGTAATGCATCTCTCGGTGCGTTTTGCACGTGCTTTATTCACTTGTGTAAGTGACGTCTTGCTGGATGTTTGTTGTTGACAGTCCGCCGCCGGTGCGTTGTGCGTTAGCGATCTCAAGAACGAGGATCTGCCTGCTTGAAGGTCCTTCGCGTCCACTTTGTTCTGCACGATTACTGCATCCGGGCCATGCATGATCTTTCTTTTATTGGAGAAATCATGAGTAAAATTGCACCGATCTCGAGCTAACCGACAAGCTTTGGCTAGCGGTGTTGTGCAAGGCTGTACGTTTCCAGAACGATTCGATTTAATTTTCAGGATGTTGCGAGCCTGGGACATCGTTAGTGCTCTTGCTCTATTCTAAACAATGTCTGAGCGACTTACAAGCAAGTATGCGGGCTCACGCCCTCAACTCTAGCTCTGATGTTGACAGGTTGCTTTGAACTCGAGTGAGGTGTGTGGCCACGGTCATCACCAATGGCTTTTGCTTCCCGAAGGAATCCCCTTGAGACCTAAGAGCAACATGCCAGGCTAAGAGCTCTCGACCAATCCCTTTGCTGAGTGCTGCAAACGAACGAACATGATCTTCCAGATGCTCTCGATGTTGCAGAGCGGATATTTCAGCGGCTCCCTTTTCCTTCATGGCTCCCTCCTTTGTAAAGATGAGAAGCAGCTTCGAGACGAGTTCATCCGAATCGACCAGGGGTGCTTCCTTCGCAGAGTGCTTCATCATTTCTGTTGGTAATCAGTCGCGTTTTCGATGGTGGTTCAAAGGGAATTGAGAGTAGCTCGAAGACTTTTGGGACACATTCGAATGGAACCGATTTCCTTTTCTTGTCGTCAGCCACGAATAGTAAGACTGCACAGACTACATACCAATATTAGAATAATAGTCACTTACGGGTTGATAGCAGTGAAAGCCTCGAGATTGGCGCGGAGCGCCTCTAGTACTCCAGTCTCGCGGTATTTTGCAGTTGACACACGCCAAGCAGGATGCGGCGAACTTCAAATCTCGATGATCTTGTCCTAGAGGGTGAGTGTGAGCGTGACGACGCTCAGCCAAAGCAATCGGGATATTGTGATCAGCCTTGGTTTGAGATTCATTCGCTCAAAAGTATTCGTAGACTCTGCTGGCGACCGAGATCCAGCTCCCGACGCAGCGACTAGTGTGATCTGACTGATTGAATAGCAGTAGTGTCTTAGAGATTGGGTCGACTTGAGAAATCACTTGTTTTGACAATATGGTCTTTGGGATCCTAGGCCGATCGAGGAGAGAAAATCGTGATTCAGGATCACGACAATCAAGCAGGCGGCTTGCGGTTGTTAGCTGACAAGCATTTCTTCGAGGTCTGAGCACTCTGGACCCTGATCAGGGACCCAGACGCACCCTTACTCTGGTCATCTCCCACCTTTTGAAGTTGCTGGATGCCCCGAAGCTCAAAAGCTCCTTCATCCCTTTCAACGTTGCGAGGGTTTTGGCTGACCATGCTCATAGTGAGATGCTTTTGATAGCCCTTGAGCGAGCACGGCCTTGCTGCCTTCCGTTTCTGAGGAAGTGCCGCTGCCGGAGCTCGCAAAGACGACTTGCACATGTGTTAAATCAATGATATATATAGGGATTTGGTGGCGTCTGTGATGTAAGAGCTGTCAGCTTCTGTATCTCTCTCCGCGATGCAGGGTTGACTTACAAGAGCAATGTTATAGTATATAGCTTGTACTAAAGAAATTAAGTCATGACTCTATGTAAAGAGGTTGTAAGGCTTATAATGTGGTGTAGAAGGTTTGTTGATTTGTAGAGTATTGCTCTTGTGAAAAGGTGTGAGGGAGAAAATTTGAAAATGCGTGGGAGAGAAGGTCCTTAAATAGGCTGATTCGTCATCAAGTTGGTGTTCAACGAAAAATGAACGTGCAAGTGCTGTAGAATTCACTCATGGATGTGGGAAAATCCTCTCACGAATAGGAAAATTCACTCACGGATAAGGGCGGATAGCATTCTCTTAACTCAGCATCAATCCATGAATACCTGGACTGTGACAGTGCCAGATGTCACAACGGTAACACTTTGATGTTCATTGAACTGATGGAAACAAGACCGACAGACTCCAGGTTATAGCTTGGCCCTACCATATTCGCTATTGAAGCTCTCTTCATCCAGCTGTAACTACAAGAATTTTTTTTAGTCGCGAGCACAGACAGACGAACAAAATAATGGCGATGGCTAGTTGCCTAGTGTTTCCAGCTGAAAATACTAGGCAACTGGACTGTGTTCTGACATTGTCAGTGTTGCTCCACGAGTTCTTCGCCGAATAGGAATCCCAAAGAACTAGTCATGCCAGGAGAAGCGAAATAACCAAGACTAGACCTGAATTTGCGAGCCCTTTGCACAGGATGTTCGGCCTCATAACATGCACAAATGACAAGCCAGCGGTAAAACTTAGAACGTGAGTGAATGGGTGCTATAGGCTTCGGATCTGGGTTTCTTGGATTTGTTGAGGAGTGAGTAACTGCCGGCGAAAAGTTGGCCAAAGCACCACAGGCTTCTGAAAGACTCACCACTATGACCTCCGCGAATAGGTAGCAATTGCTTTTTCACCCTGGCTCCAACCATTTCAACCCTCACTCCGGATGCGTCCGATCCACCCATCTGACCCCCTCAGGCTTCTCCACAGCCTCAATATCCAACCCCACCGCCACCGCTTCGCCATCACTCCTCATAAGGACACATTCCAACTCCTCCTCTGCACTCGCATTGATTTCCTGATGCGGCACCCATGGCGGCACATAGATGAAATCCCCAGGCCCCGCCTCAGCCACGAATTCGAGCTTCTCGCCCCAGCGCATCCTGGCACGTCCTTTAAGCACGTAAATCACGCTTTCGAGATGACCATGGTGATGGGCGCCGGTCTTGGCATTGGCGTGAATGGTTACGGTGCCGGCCCAGAGTTTCCGGGCGCCGACACGGGCGAAATCAATGGCGGCAGCGCGGGTCATACCGGGTGTTTGAGGAGTGTCAGTGGAGAGAGAATTAGAGGGAATGACAGAGACGCCGTCGTGTTTCCAAGGTGGTGAGGACGGGTGGGCGGTGGAAGCATCCAGGTTTGGAGAGTGGGAGCTTTCTGCCATGGAGCTGTGCCAGAGTAAAGTACCTCAATAAATAGGTAGATGGCCAAGTCACCTCGTAGAATTTCCACGGTGTGCACCAGGAAAGAGCCATGAGTAACCGGGGGGGATAAAAGCGTTAAGAGGTACTTGCTGGGAAAGGCGGGGTAAGTAATTGCAGTGAAGACTCGTGCTGGTCGAGGGGTTTGAAAAGACTGAAATGGATGACCTTTGCAACCACAACGATACCATGCCCGCCCTAATCTTCGTCGCTATCACTGCCATATCCCACAAGTGGACCGTTCGTCGATGCGGGCGGTGCCGCTACTTTGGACGAATTTCCGTTGCTGCTCGATGAGAATTTGTGCAGTGCAGCCAAAGTCGAGCCCGACAATATTCCAGCCCCTTCTTTCGTCCCCTCGTACTCGGACCCATTCTCAAGCAGCAGCAGCTTCTCATCCCCATCTGGGGCTTTGGTGCCTTCACCTCCGTTCTCAACCGCCCTGCCTCTTGCATACCAGATCGCATCCGGCGCCTCGTAACCTTGCAGTCCAAACCCGCCCTCGATCCGCTTTCGCCTCTTTGCATCCGGATCTCTCCCCTCAATCTCCCTTACGAATTCATCTGGCAGTGCCCTTCGTACCGCTTCAGCAGCTTGTTCCTCGATCTTCCTGGCTTCCCGCTTCTGTGCCATGGGATTGGGGTCGACGGTCGCCCATCTCACATTCAGTATCTCGCTGTGATCAAAGGCTTGATGCGCCATGGCTTCTTTGGCGAATTGGCTATTGGCTTCGTTGGTGTACGTTACGAACGCCACACCCCTGGCGGTCAAAACACGTATACGGTCTACCTGCCCCCACTCGGCCATATGTCGCGCTACTACCTCTTCGATGTCATCCGTGACGTGTATTCGCCCCATGTACAAAGTACGATTCTGGCGCATGAAGCTGCCGACGCCGCCCATATCATCCCTGTAGTCATTATGCTTGTCGCGACCAAAGCAGTCCACGTTCGGGTTAAAATGATCATGTAAGCCCGGTAATCGGTGTAGGAATTCGCATTCATGGCCCTTTGGGCAGATGCCTCGAGCGAAGAACAAACAGAAATATGACCCTGCGACTTTGTCGCCGCGAGTATAGCCTGAGTCTGTAGCGATGTTGCAGCGACTAGGAGCTGCGGTCTGAGATAGATATTTATCTTCACGATCGCCGCCGGACCATTTGTTGTACCATATATTGAAGATCGTACCTGTTTGAGGTGGAGGCTCGGATTTAGTGACAGAGGGGTCGACCTGGGGTCTGGCAGGTCGGCGCTTTCGACGTATTATTTTTTTGGTCTTTTTGGCATCTGTTGAATCGACTGTAGAATCCTCAGAGGTGGGAGCTGTGAGTATGGTAGTATTGTTCGCAGCCGTGAGATCGGTAGTAGTGTTCTGAGGAGGTGAGTTGGCTTGGGAACTGGATGAGATAAGTTCTGGCTGTGAAGGGAGGGCAGGTGGCGCCATGGTTTCGACTTCTGCCATCTTGAAGCTGTGCTTATGTCGAAAAGATTGATGAGAAGGTCGTTGATGCCTCTGAAGCTTGTCGATTTGAAGTCTACGAATAGGAATATGAAGTGAGGAATCCCAGCACATAAGCTAAGCCTTACACCTCAGCCACAGCTCGCTTAGATAGGTATAGTCTCGTCCTCCACTTAGGATTTACTCACGCTGCATCCGGTTGCCGTTGTGCTTCATCACTCAGCGGACTGTGCGTGAACAGAGTAGGCGAGCTCGAGAGCGCGGTACACTCAAGATGGTGAACATTACGGAGAAGATCAAGGAGTATGGAGAAACCGTCTACTGTCAAAGTTGAGTTGAATATGCTGAGTTTCCAAGGATTGAGGATGAGATGCGAAGAACTCAGAGTGGGTAGATATGGTCTCTGTTTCTTCTGGCGTTTTTGTTGATGTTATCGGTAGAGAATAAAGCAACTGGTAGACTCCACAAGCAATTTTCCTACTGAACCGTGATTGACTTCCCAAAGAGTATCATCTGGGCCTTCTGAAGGGGTACGCTTACTGTAGCATCTCTGCTTGTGTTTCGCCTTTCTTATCCAGCTCTTAGCAAGCTTGCTCGCCTACGTACACAATTACTTGAACCTGCTCCTGGTGCTGGCTCTGGCGGCGGCACCGGCTTCGACGTCAGTAAGAGCGGCGACGCTCGTATCGCCCTTGTCGGCTTCCCTTCCGTTGGCAAATCTACATTTTTGTCCAAGATTACGAAAACGAAAAGTGAAGTCGCTTCGTACTCCTTCACTACGCTTACCGCAATTCCGGGTGTGCTTGAGTATGGTGGTGCCGAGATCCAGATCCTGGATTTACCAGGTATCATTGAGGGCGCCTCGGAAGGCAAGGGAAGAGGAAGACAAGTCATCTCCGCGGCCAAGGTCTGGACTTTGAGGTGTCTGATAGTTCGCGTACTGAACCGCCTTAGACAAGTGATCTGATCCTCATGATACTCGATGCTACGAAGAAAGCCGAACAGAGAGCGCAGATTGAGGCAGAATTAGAAGCCGTTGGCATCCGCCTGAATCGCGATCCGCCGTAGGATTCTCTACATGACATTTTCTATCACAAGGACTAATCATCATGCCAGGAACATTTACTTAAAGCCAAAGAAGGCCGGTGGCATGAAAATTACCTTTCAGGCTCCTCCCAAGAACCTCGATGAGAAGATGCTCTACAACATTCTACGAGATTACAAGATGCTCAATTGCGAGGTTCTTGTCCGAGACGAGAACGGTAAGCAATTGGCCCTTGAAAACATATTTTTCCTTGACGATGAATTAGCGACCGTTGATGACTTCATCGATGTTATCATGAAGGACCATCGAAAGTATATCAAGTGGTAGGTCTTCTCTCCAGGGTCACTGGCGAAATTGACTTGTTGCAGCCTGTATGTGTACAACAAGATCGATTCAGTCTCCCTGGACTTCCTAGATAAACTCGCAAGAGAGGACAACACCGTCGTCATGAGCTGCGAGCTTGACCTTGGTATCCAAGACGTTGTCGAGAGATGCTGGCACGAATTGCAACTGATGAGGATCTACACGAAACGGTGAGTCTAGGAAAACCCTAACCAGTAGCGTTCCAAAGCATCACTGACGTCCGTGTAGAAAGGGGGATGAGCCAGACTTTGGCGAGGCATTGATTGTGCGCAACAACTCAACCATCGAGGACGTTTGTGATCAGGTCCATCGGACCCTGAAGGAGACGTTCAAGTATGCGATGGTCTGGGGTGCAAGCGCACGCCATCTGCCCCAGAGGTGTGGCTTGAGCCATGTGGTTGCGGATGAGGATGTTGTGTCTATCGTGGCAAAGTGAGAGTGCCACTGTAGCACAAACATCCGTGGCTCCAGGACTGGCGCCAGACGGTTGAGGAGCGATACTCGATCACTCAGTAACTTCCTGCGCGCATGAATGGGCTCGTTCTGTCTAGAGCTTGGGTTGATATTAGTCCCAACGGCAGTGATCATCATTCACTTATACCGCTCAACGATGCAGTATCGGCTCAAATTTCGTAGTCGAGTGGTGCAACTGTACTTCTCTCTAGTGAGGCTCTCCAGCCGTTCCTCATTCGATGTCCTCCCTTTCCTTATCGACCTACCCGCTCTTCGAAATAAAAGATAGTTTCCTGTATCTGGCCTGTTGCAATATTATCCCCACCGAGCATCTCCACACACTTGATGTGATCCAGAATCTGGTTCTCCACTGCCGGACACGGCCACGTTCAGTCTGGCACCTGCAAGCACGGATTGGCCGTCAACGCCTGAGCGCGCCTTCAGTTCGGGGGTGGGCTTTTCGCTTTGGTGCCCAACTCGATCAATTGATCTTTCTCAAGAACAGTGAGTAGCATTTTTGCGAGCAGACCGGATTTGATCGCTATACTTTCACGGTCAGAAAATATATAGGTTCTGGGCAATGGGCCGCCCCGGACATCCATCAGGGATCAGCTCGGCTTGATTTAAACCATGCGAAGAAGGAAGGATCAGTAGATAGTAGACAATGTGAATATGGAGAATTCGAGTGCGCGTCCACGGTACCGAGTCTGGAAATCTTAATCGTGAACGACATAAACCTGTCTGACCAGATACGAACCGCAAAGTATCAGCGAAGTATGTGGCTTTGGTTCTCCTCTGGCTGTGCAAGCTCCTCACCAGGCCGTAATCACGGCCCAGGCGATCAGGCTGGCCTTCGGAGTAGCATTTGCGTATCGTTTAGAGTCGGGCAACCCAACAGTAGTCACTGCTGAACGAAGAGACGCGTAGGCTGCTTCGTTCTCGGAAACCAGTATACCGTACTTGTCATAGCCAGTAACAGCTAGCTCTTGACGATTCAGTATGAAAAGTTCGACATGCTTGGAACGGTTGGAGGTGAATGAATGGGCGAAGAGCGAACTTGACGAGTTGTAGGATGGCGAGCCGAATATAACGTATTTGAAGTATCGTACTTCTGATAGGAAGCTGAATGACATTCATGGGATAGTAATAACTTACGGTGGCAATTGTCTAGACATTGATTACATGTATACACAGCAAGACAAATCATGCTAGAATTTTGATGCTCGGTTGGAGGAGTGTCTTCGTGTCTCCATCCGGTAGGCTGAGGTGGCTCGGAAGTAGAAAGCTCATGGTCTGCCTTACTTTCTACGCCGCTGTCAATTCGTTCTTCTCTGCATGGAAAGAAGCTCCAAGTCCATCTTCCAACGATTGATCGTAGAAGGTTCTAGAAGCTTCGATACCGAGGCTGACCCGGCTGAGCTCTTCGGATAGTACCCCGTAACGTCACAGCTTGTTCTGTGAGGTGCAGATCGCGCGTACGCATCACTTTTGATCAGTAACACGACCCACACTACTAGCATGGAGCGGTATTTGCATTGACAAATGAGCTGCCTCTTGGCTGACTTACACACCCATTGGTGTTTTGGGAATTCCTAATCAAGCAATTTGAAAGTGAAACACCGTATTTCCAAGATGGTCGCCGAAACAAAGTTATACGATGCCTTAAGCATCAAGCCAGACGCAATGCAAGATGAGATAAAGAAAGCATACAGGTCAGCTCGAATGGACGGCGATTACGAATTGGGTCTTTCGCTGATTGTCGTTCAGAAAGGCGGCCCTAAAATACCATCCTGACAAGAATAGAGACAAGCCTGATGCCGGCGAGAAATTCAAAGGTATCTGCTTCTAATTACAGATCTACCGACAATCAACCTGGCTGACGTTCGAGTTTCTAGAAGTATCGCAAGCCTACGAGATCCTCTCCGACCCCGAAAAACGCAAAGTCTACGACCAATATGGCCTTGAGTTCCTACTCCGCGGTGGAGCAGAACCTCCGCTACAAGGCGCCGCCGGCGGACCAGGGAGTATGCCTTCCGAAGGTATGCCTGGCGGCTTCGGTATGGGCGGCGGCGGCGGCGGCGGAGGACGGTCCTTCCACTTCTCGACAAGCGGCGGTGGAGGCTTCAATCCCGGTAATCCTGAGAGCATATTTGAGACCTTTTTCAAGCAGGGTGGCGCCGGCCTAGGCGATGACGATGACATCTTTGCTCAAATTCTGGGGGGCAGGGGCGGTGGGGGCAGAAGCTCACGAGGGCATCGAGAAAGCAATGGGCATCGACGGCGGAGGGAGCCAACACCAGAACCTACGATTGTGGAGCGGCCACTGGCAGTGACGTTGGAAGATTTGTACAAAGGGGCACGCAAGAAGATGAAGATAAAGCGGAAGACGTTCGATCCTAGTACGGGAAAGCGCAATGTGGAGGAGAAAACCCTGGATATGGAGATCAAACCTGGCTGGAAGGCTGGAACGAAGATCAAGTTCAAGGGTGTCGGCGACCAGGAGGAAGGTGGAACGCAAGACATGCATTTTATTGTAAAAGAGGTAAGGAGCCACAATGGCCTCCCTTGCACGCTTCCACGGTACTGACACAGCTACAGAAACCGCACGAGACATTCAAGCGCGAGGATGACAATCTTCGAGCTTATGTCGAGCTGGACCTCAAAGAAGCATTGACTGGCTGGAGCCGAACGATAGCGACAATCGATGGCAAGCAGGTTCCGGCATCCGGAGCTGGACCTACACAACCTGGTCGGGTCATTGAATTCCCACATCTGGGGATGCCCAAAAGCAAGAAGCCTTCGGAACTGGGCGATATGCTTGTGGAGGTCAAGGTCAAATTCCCGACGAGCTTGACTTTGGCTCAGAAGACGCAATTAAGGGATATCTTATAAAACATGATTAATGAATCGGGCATTTGCTGGCGTCCATGCTATTCGGGGGTTGGCTGAAAAGGCTCGGGGGCTGTTGCTGAGCTGACGAAGGCGCCTAAATCCATATTTAGGACAATTTTAGCATCTATCAAGATATTTTTCCTCAAAGCTTCTCTCACCGTATCTGATTTCATGTCGGCTTCTTCATTGGATCATGAATTGAAAATTCTCGAGTAAAGCATCTCATGTCTCCCAATCCAGAGATCCATCAGTGGAACCACTTGCCCAGCATCCTCAACCTCGACCTCCCAGTTGTCCCTCATACACTTCGCAATCTCACCTCTCAACCACGCTCCAGCCAAGACCCCCTGTGCCTGATACGGTCCCATCACCGACGCTCTCACGGCCGCGCTCACAACCGCCTTGGCATGGTTGAACAAGAAGGCGTACGCGGACTCTTGGACCGATATCCCCATCGCAGACGTCACCACCGCCCAAATCGGCGCATAATGCCCGTTCACCTCACCAGGCTCACAAGCACCTGATCCTACGCCTTTCAATTCATTGGAAAAACTTGCCAGCGCCAAACAAGCTGGTAGCGTCGCCAGGACCGTACCTCGAAAGGCTCTTTCCCATAGTGTGAGTAAAGCACGGCCTTGAGCGATGGATGCCCGTCGAGCGACTAGACAGAGCGTGCAGGCGTCGAGAATGTCGTCGAGGGAGGGGAGCAGGGAAGGGTTCTTATGCGCGGCGAGCAGGTAGGGTAACGTCGTTCCGGCGACTGATGAGAGCGAAAGTGAGAGGAAAGGGTAGATCGATGGAATAGGTCTTAAGGGGCGATGCCCAAGGTAAGACTCTAGGCCTGAGGAGAAGGCAAAGGAACCGAGTGGTAGGGCGGAGTCGGAGAGAAGCACGAGGGCATGGCCTGAAGGAGACAGGGCGAGGGCCCCTAAGGCTGCTCCATTGGCTGTTGCGCTCTCTGGGATATTCGATATTGTATTGTCGACTTCAGATATGGGGTTCTTCAGCTTGGAGCGGGCTGCGTCAAGTTCCAGCTCCAAGCGAGCAATCTCATCCTTAAGTTGGTGCTCATCTGGCGCTGGTCCCATCTAGCCTGCATTGCTCAACCCTAGCACAGAGATCAGCAATGACAATGTCTCGACTGGAAATGTGAAGGATTTCTGGAAGGGACCATAGATTGAACTCGGCGAAGTGAAATCCAAGTCGAGTCTAGCGTGATCGTTGGTTGAACATTTTGAAGAACGAACTCCAAAGTGCTTCGAAAGACCCAAACTTTTACTTGTCACATCACTTTCTACCTCTCGTCGTTTGGAGGTCGGTTTGGTCCAGGCTTAGCTCTTTACCTGACCCAAGTGTTGCCATTCTACCATGCCGTCCGCCGAGGATGCGGTTGCGCTCAAGCAAAAGGGCAACAAGGCAGTCGCAGCCCATGAATGGCTCAATGCCGTGGACTTTTACACACAGGCGATAGAAATAAACGACAAAGATGCTACTTTCTTTTGCAATCGAGCTCAGGCTAGTGGTCGAACAGCCAATCATCTACGTCCCAACTAAAGGTTCAGTGTAGGCTCATATCAAACTGGAAAACTACGGATATGCCGTTGCAGATGCCACTCACGCTATTGACCTTGATGATTCTTATATCAAGGTACTTTGACCTGCGCAATTCTCGCCGGCGGATTTTGCCTGACAATATGTAGGCGTTCTACCGAAGAGCGGTGGCGAATACCGCGATACTCAACTCACAGGCAGCGCTGAAGGACTTCAAGGCTGTTGTGAAGAAGGACCCGAGTAATAAAGATGCGAAACTGAAGCTTGCTGAGTGTCAAAAGATTGTCAAGCATGTCGAGTTTCTCAAAGCAATAGAAGTTGGGGATCCACCGTCAGCTTTTGAAGGATTAGACATCGACTCAATCGCGGTTGACGCGAATTATGACGGCGCAAAACTGGGTAGCGAAATGACACAAGAATTCATCGATGACATGATCGAAAGGTTTAAAGATGGCAAGAAATTACACCGGAAGTACGTCTATCAAACAATAGCAGCTGTCAAGAAGATCGTCTATGATGAGCCTACTATGGTTGAGATGGAAGTGCCAAAGGGACACCAGTTGACTGTTTGTGGAGACACCCATGGTCAATACTTCGACCTTCTTGAGCTTTTCCGACTCAATGGCTATCCTACGGAATCACATTACTACCTCTTCAATGGTGACTTTGTCGACAGAGGCTCCTGGTCCACGGAAGTTGTCCTTCTTCTCTACGCATACAAATGGCTAAATCCTAAGTCATTTTTCCTTAATCGCGGGAATCATGAGACGGACGACATGAACAGGGTCTACGGTTTCGAGGGAGAATGCAAAGCCAAATACACCGAAAAGGTCTTCAAGCTGTTCTCCGAATCATTCTCCGCATTACCACTTGCGACACTCATTGGCAAAAAGTATTTCACCTTACATGGTGGCCTCTTCTCCGACGATAAGACATCTCTGGACGACGTGCGGAAGCTGAACAGGCATCGACAACGGCAGCCTGGCCAGTCCGGTTTAATGATGGAGATGCTCTGGACAGACCCACAGTCCATGCCCGGAAGAGGACCCAGCAAGCGTGGGGTGGGTCTACAATTTGGGCCAGATGTGACGAAGAGATTTTGTGAAGCAAATGGACTCGAGGCCATCATCCGAAGTCATGAGGTGCGGATGGAGGGCTACGAGGTGGAGCACGACGGTCGATGCATCACTGGTAAGCTTCTCCCATCGCATAGGGCTTTCCAGTACTGACTCTATCGTAGTCTTCTCGGCACCCAAGTACTGTGATAGTACGGAAAACAAAGGCGCGTACATAAATATCGGACCCGAATACAAGCTCGACTTTCACAAATTCGACGCTGTGCCTCATCCCGATATCAAGCCAATGGTATGTGCATACCGAAGTCGTCCATCGAAATTTGCTAAATTGAGCCACAGGCCTACGCCCAGAGCTCGCTTACGTCCATGATGTAGCAGCAGCCCAGCTGAAGGTCTTTCCTTTGAAAATCCTCAACAAGGCTATTACCGCGGAAAAGTCACAATAAGGAAAAGGAAGCTCAAGAACACACCCACGTAATGCGAAATGCGTAACATGGCCTGATCTTCCCACTATATCCTCCGGGTGGCGTTCTCCGCTGTAGAGGGTGCCCTCTCTGGCACACACTTACACCGCTATCCCTCCTACAGCAGTGGCAACACACCTTCGCGCTCGCGATTGTTCCTCTCCCCACCCACACTGCATTAGACTTCAGCTATTCTGCGACCTGTACCATATGTTTGGCGTTGTGCACCGCGTGCATAGCATATTGGATGGAGAAAGTAATATTCGACGCTCAGTCGCTGTCTTCGCATATCCTGGGCACAGCTATCGCGCCCGTCAGCATCTAGAAATAGACAGATACCAAGAGTATTCACTTACCTCTCCTTTCTATCAATTGCTGTCCATAAAACCTGTGCTGGAACCACCCCACCAAACATTCAAGATGTCCACACATCTCTAGCTTAGCTCACGTAATTTCATCGCAAGGCGCATGTCCCTAAGCTCTAGTATTCAATCCTCCCAAACCCCCTTCCTCCCCCAGTCCTCCGTACCCACGTCCCCAAGCCAGTCCCCCCTCCCCTTCACCCGCCAGCCCGCATTCCCGCCCTCCCCTCTCCACTCACTCATTGCTGTTGAAAATATACTGCCATTTTCCCTCGGACAGCGGACCCACACATCCCTCCCATCAATCTTCAGGATATCAACAGGTATTGCTGTACCCGTGAGACCTAGAAACTGGTGCAGCGCGGCGGTGAGGTAGGTGTGTGCTGTTATGTTATCGATGCGGAGGGGCTTGTGCTGGGAAGAGGAGGAAAGGAGGGTGAGGTGGAGGTAGGTGTGGGTTGAGCGGAGAGAGCGGGGGTTTGTGTTGGGGTGGGTGGTGGAGGGCATGGCTTGACAGGAGAGCTTGTGACACGTTGGGGAGTGTGTGTGGACCGATTGTATGCTGGTGAGGTGTGGATGGGCCACAGTGGTCGCGTGTGGTCAACTTTGAGCTGCTGAGCTGAGAAGTACGGACTTCACGGAGTACGTAGTAACGAAGTCACGCTTTTTACTCGGGTCCCCATGGCCGAAGGCCTGACAAGCAAAACCTCGATCGAGTTGGCGTACCAAGCGGCAAGAATGAAACAACGTTGTCGCGGGCCCATTTCTCGGGCCATTCAACGAAGAGCTACTTAAAACCCCGATCGGGAGCGATCTATCAAAATCTGAAGCTCTACATTGTAGTAAGGATTCTGGAATTACTGTTTTAAGATGGCTGGCCAACGTCTACCTCTACGGCCACGCTTCAAAGGATCACCTAGACCCTCAACAACTAGCCCACAATGGCAACATATCTCTACACGCGCAGTCTCAACCACCAACACCCCGGAACCCTCTAACGACGTCGACCCTACATCATCCCATTACACTCCCACCCCCTCTCCCACACAGATCCAATCCTTCAAGCCCGTCGACCGCGCTAAACGACGCAAGACCCGCCTTCCAGCAAGCCGGTACGCTGCTCTCTTTCCCTCCTTCTCTAAACCTTCCTATCATCCAACCTTCTGAACCCTATCTAGATATCAATTCCGCCCCCCACGCTTCTACCGCGGCCCTCTCCACCCCCATCAACCACCTCCTCCCTCCGC
>JAABUS010000594.1_pt1 | contig 90249 bp, 80 predicted proteins | sample 5560161 | NCBI WGS metagenome assembly JAABUS01 (sample SAMN10711885, study PRJNA513376) | rock metagenome | isolation source: Antarctica rocks | place: Antarctica: Victoria Land, Trio Nunatak nord | collected 2016-01-04
TGGTCGGTGAGGGGGCGGTGGTCCGCCGCTCCACGGTCGGTGCCGGCGCACGGGTCGGCGCACGGACGACGGTGACCGACGCGGTAGTGGGCGACGGGGCGGACGCGGGCGTCGACAACGAGCTCGCCGCCGGACTGCGTCTGTGGACCGGGGCGGTGCTGGCCGATCACACCGTCCGGTTCGCCGGCGAGGGCTGAGGACCGGACGGGGCGAGCCGGTACCAGCAGGCGGCGGCCGTGCCGGCCCGGGCCGAAGCCGTCCAGGACCATTGCGGCGAGCCGGGTCCCAGACGTGGTGGTGGGCATCCACTCGGCCCCGCGACAGGCCCGTGGGAGCATCGCTCACCGGCGCAGTCGCAGCCCGGACATCCCGCCGTCCACCTCGACCACCGTGCCGGTCGTCGCCGACGCGGCCGGCCCCGCCAGGTAGGCCACGGCGGCGCCGACCTCGTCGGCCGTGACCAGACGGCCCATCGGCTGCCGGGCGGCGAGGGCGGCCCGCTCGGCCGCCGGGTCGGCCGCGGCCGCGAGCAGCCGGCCGACCCAGGGTGTGTCCGCGGTCCCGGGAGCCACCGCGTTCACCCGGATGCCGTCGGCCAGGTGGTCCGCCGCCATCGCCCGGGTGAGCGAGAGCACCGCTCCCTTGGTCGCCGAGTACAGCGCGCGGTCCGGCAGACCGGCCGTCGCGGCGATCGAGCAGGTGTTGACGATCGCGGCGACCGGGGACTTCCGCAGGTGCGGCAGCGCCGCCCGGGACACCCGGACCATCCCGACCACGTTGACGTCGAAGACCCGGTGCCACTCGCGGTCGTCGTTGTCCGCGACAGTTCCCGCCGCGCCGATCCCCGCGTTGTTGACCACTACGTCGAGCCGGCCGAACCGGTCGACAACGGACGAGACCGCCGCTCGAACCGACGGGTCGTCGGCGACATCACAGCGGACCGCGAGCAGTGCCGGGTCGACGCCGTCCGTGCTCAGATCGAGCACCGCAACGGTCATCCCGTCGGCGAGCAGTGCCCGCGCGGTGGCCAGACCGATCCCCGAGGCGCCACCGGTGACGATCGCTACGGGTTCGTCCGTGGTCATGCCGTCCTCCGGTCGGTCGTCTCGGTCCGGGCCGTCCCGCCGGCGTCTTCGGCTTCGTCGGGGCCGACCATCTCATCCAGCCCGGTCCGGGCATGATCCGCCGGCCCCGACGCGGCGAGCATGGATACCAGCCACTGCTCGACGCCGGCGATGTGCACGGTCGCCGCCGCGCGGGCGAGCTCGGCGTCGCCGGACCCCAATGCGTTCACGATCCCAGGATGCTCGACGTCGGCGCCGTCCATCCCCGAGGCGACCATCGCGCGCAGCTCGGCGAGTTCCCGCGTGCTGATGCGCGTCGCGGCCAGTGCCGTCGCGGCAGGAGTCCGGGACGAGGTCGGTCACGTAAGTCCCGTCCCCCTGGCGGGTGTCGAGGACCCGCAGGAACGAGAGCGCCAGTCACGCTCATGTCCTTCATGTGGGTGATCGCCTCGTCGGTGACGCTGGTGCGACCAGCCGGGACCACGGGTGTCACCGGCCACCCAGCCCGGAAAGCTGCCGCGGCCAGCGGTGGGATCGAGCCTGCGCGGCTTCGGTTGTTGTCCCGCCATGGTTGATGTGCTCAGATCTGCGCTAGAGCTCTGAGGTGTTGTCCTCAGATGACGGGGGGCAACATGGCCAGCACCAGCGATGGCGGCCTGATCACGGCCGTGACCGTGGAGGACATCCGGTTCCGGACCTCGATCGCACTCGACGGGTCCGATGCGATGAACCCGGACCCGGACTACTCCATGGCCTATGTGGTGCTGCACACCGACCTGCCGGGGGCGCCGGAGGGACACGGGTTCACCTTCACTTGCGGCCGCGGCACCGAGGTTGTCGTCGCGGCGGTGCGCGCCCTGGAACACCTGGTGCTCGGCACACCGGTGAGCCGGCTCCGGACCGACATGGGCGGCTTTGCCCGCCACCTGGTCTCCGACTCGCATCTGCGGTGGCTCGGTCCGGAGAAGGGCGTCATTCACCTGGCCACGGCCGCGGTCGTCAACGCCGCCTGGGATCTGTGGGCCAAGCTGGAGGCCAAGCCGGTCTGGAAGCTGCTGGTCGATCTGACCCCCGAGCAGGTCGTCGACCTCGTGGACTTCCGGTACATCGACGACGTGCTCAGCCGCGAGGACGCGCTGGAGCTGCTGCGGGCGCGGGCATCGGGCAAGGTCGACCGGGAGCGCCGGCTGCGCGAGCGCGGTCCCCGTGCCTACACGACCTCGGCCGGGTGGCTGGGCTACTCCGACGAGAAGATGGACCGGCTGCTCCGGGAGGCGGTGGCGGACGGCTTCGACCACGTGAAGCTCAAGGTCGGCCACGATCTCGCCGACGACGTCCGGCGGTGCGCGTTGGCCAGGCAGGTCATCGGCCCGGAGCGGCGGCTGATGGTGGACGCCAACCAGGTCTGGGGTGTCGAGCAGGCCGTCACCTGGGTCAACACACTGAAGGAGTTCGACCTGTGGTGGGTCGAGGAGCCGACCAGCCCGGACGACGTGCTCGGCCACGCCGCGATCGCGCGCGCCGTGGCGCCGGTCAGGGTTGCGACCGGTGAGCACGTGCAGAACCGGGTGGTGTTCAAGCAGCTGCTGCAGGCCGGGTCCCTCGCGGTCTGTCAGGTCGACGCCTGCCGCGTCGCCGGGGTCAACGAGGTCGTCGCGATCCTGCTGCTGGCGGCGAAGTTCGGGGTGCCGGTCTGCCCGCACGCCGGGGGCGTCGGGCTCTGCGAACTCGTGTCACACCTCGCCGCCTTCGACGAGATCGCCGTAGGTGGCGACCATCCGGACCGGGTCGTGGAGTACGTGGACCACCTGCATGAGCACTTCGTCGAACCGACGCGGGTCGTGGATGCCCACTACGTGCTCCCCAGTCGACCGGGCTACGCCACGATGCTGCCCGAGTCGCGCGCCCGGCACTGCTTCCCCGACGGCCCGGTCTGGGCCGACTCGCAGCGACAGGAGACCGGGTGATCCGACCGCCGACCCCGACCGGACCGCGCAGCTCCGTCCCGGAGCTGTTCCATGTCGACTGACGCCCGGCTCGGCCCGACCAGGTGACCGGTTCCCGCGAGATCCGGCTGGCCTATGGCGTGGACGGGCTGGTGGTCACGGTGCCCGCGACCGCAACCGTGGTGCGACCACTGCCCGCGCCGGCTGTCGCCGACCCGGCCGCCGCGCTGCGCGACGCGCTCCGGCGCCCGGTCGCCGGGGCCCCGCTGCGGGACCGCGTCCGACCCGGGCAGACGGTCGCCATCGCGATCTGCGACCCGACGCGCCCGCAGCCACGACAGCTGATGGTCGAGGCGGTGCTGGACGAACTCGACGGGCTGGTCCGCCCCGAGGACGTCACGGTCCTCATCGCCACGGGAACCCACCGGGCTACCACCGATACCGAACTGCGAGCGATGCTCGGCGAGCAGCTGCTCTCCCGGGTGCGGGTCGTGGACCACGACAGCCGGGACGACGCGTCGCTGGCATGGTGCGGTCGGTTGGGCGCCGACGTGCCGGTGTGGCTGAACCGTGACTGGGTGCGGGCCGATGTCCGGATCACCACCGGCTTCGTCGAGCCGCACTTCTTCGCCGGGTTCAGCGGGGGCCCGAAGATGGTCGCCCCCGGCCTGGCCGGGTTGGAGACCGTGCTGACGCTGCACGACGCGCGCCGCATCGGCAGTCCCCAGGCCACGTGGGGCATCTGCGAGGGCAACCCGGTGCACGACGACGTCCGCGCGATAGCCGCGGCGACCGGGGTGAGCTTCGCTCTCGACGTCGTCCTGGACAGCGACCAGCGCATCGTCGCGGCGTTCGGCGGGGACGTCCTCGCCATGCACGCGGTCGCCCGCGAGCGCGTACGGGCGACCGCGATGGTCGGGGTGCCGGACCGGTTCGACGTCGTGGTGACCACGAACTCCGGGTACCCGCTGGACCAGAACCTGTACCAGGCGGTCAAGGGGATCTCGGCGGCGGCCGAGGTGGTCCGGGACGGCGGCACCATCATCTGTGCGGCGCAGTGCCGCGACGGCTTCCCCGACCACGGCGGTTTCCGCGACGTGCTCGCGTCGGCGCCGACCCCGCAGGCGCTGGCAGCGATGATCGCCGGTCGGGACCGTACCGAGCCCGACCAGTGGCAGGTGCAGGTCCTGGCCCGGGTGCTGAACCGGGCGCAGGTCGTCGTGCACTCCGATGGCCTCGACACGGCCGACCTGCGCAGCGCGCATCTCGGCTGCACCGACGACGTGTCGGTCGCCGTCGCCGAAGCGCTGTCCGCAGCGGGCCCGGACGCATCGCTGTGCGTGCTGCCGGAAGGCCCGCAGACGATCGCCTACGTCGAGCCCGGGTCGACACCGCCGCGACCCGGGCCCTGATCTCCGGCGAGGAACCGGGTCAACGCGGCGGCGAGCGCGACCGGGGCCTCCTCGGCCATGTGGTGACCGCTGTCGATCGGTCCGCCGCGCACGTCCGTCGTCCAAGGTTCCCAGACGGCGAGGACATCGCCGTAGAGCTGCACCATGTCGTCGCCGGTGGGCCAGAGGACCAGGGTCGGGCAGGTGATCCGGTGTCCGGCAGCACGGTCGGCATCGTCGGCGGCCCGGTCCACACCGAGGCCGGCCCGGTAGTCCTCCGGGATGCCGGGTTGGGCCAGGAAGAACCAGTGCCACCAGGCGGTCGCGAACCGGGCGTCCGCGCGGGCGAGGGCCTCGCCGATGGGCACGCTGTCCAGGACGGCGAGGCGGTTGACGGCCGCCGGGGTGTCCAGGGCGAGCCGGGCCGCGACGTAGCTGCCGCGGTCATGCCCGACCACCGCGAACCGGTCGTGCCCGAGGTGGTGCATCAGCCGCACGATGTCGCCGGCCATCGCCCGCTTCGAGTACGGACTGTGGTCCGGCGTCGTCGGGGGCTTGGCGGACCGGCCGTAGCCGCGCAGGTCCGGGCAGACGACCGTGTGGCCGGCCGCGACCAGCAGCGGTGCCACCCGGTGCCACGTCGTGTGGGTGCGTGGATGCCCGTGCAGCAGTACGACCGGCGGACCGCACCCACCGGTCCGGACCCGCAGGTCCACCCCGTCGGCGACGCTGACCCAGGACTGCCGGAAGCCGTCGAACATCAGGCTGGAATCGGTACGACGACCCGGCTCGTGAAGGGGGAGGCCCGCGGGTTCACGCGATCCGGTCGCGGTGGCCCGGTCCGGACTCGGTGACCCTGACCCAGTCGACGAGCACCCGTCCGTGCCCGGCCCGGACCGAGCGGAAGGTGTCCTCCGTCATCCCGTAGTAGGGACTGGTGACCCCGGTCATCTTGTACGGGTAGATCCCGCCGAGGGCGAGGTTGAGAATCAGGTACTTCGGGTTGTCGAACGCCCAGGTCCCGAAGAAGGTGATCATCGGCCTGGTCTCGTCGAAGAACACCTTGCCGTCGACGTAGAAGGTCATGGCGGTCGGCGTCCAGTCGACCGTGTACGTGTGCCAGTCCGAGACGTCACGCAGGCCCATCGAGTCCAGGTAGCCGCGGTTGACCGGAGCCTGGTCGCCGGAATATCCGGGTCCGTGTGTGGCCGCGGACACCCAGCTGGGGTCGCCGATGTTCTCCATGATGTCGATCTCGCCGGTGCCGGGCCACGCGCCATACCCCAGCATCCAGAATGCGGGCCAGTAGCCGATCCCGACCGGGAGCTTCATCCGAGCCGACAACGTTCCGCGCGACACGTCGAACTTGCCGCTCGTGTCGACCTTTCCGGAGACGAAGTCGAGGCTGTTGCCCTGCGGGGTGGTGAAACCGGGACGGTAGTGCGCCTGCAGCAACAACGCACCCCCGTGCGCGCCGGCGGCCTCGGCCCCGCGTACCACGCGCACGGTCGTGGGCGAGTCGATGTAGGCCTCGAGCTCGTTGTTGTACTGCGTCGACTGGGTGACATCGACGTTCCACTTCGTCCGGTCGACGGCCGGTCCGCTGAAGTCGTCGTAGAACAGCACCCGACCGCGGTGTGGGCGACGGCCGCGCCGGTTGTCCGGAGCCGGCCGGGGAACGGCCTCTGCAGGCAGCGGGCCGGTCGCCGCGACCACCGCGGCCGTTGCCGCCGTGCCCAGCGCAGCTCGACGGGTCAGTCCGCCTCGTGTCATCTGCTGTCCCTTCCTTTCAGCCATGGAGCCGGGATCTCAGTCGTAGAGCCGGATATCGGCGATGCTCCACCAGTTGCCCGCCGAGCCGGTGGACACCACCCGCAGGTAGCGGGCCTTCGTCTGGGGGAGGTCGATGGCGGTCAGCTGGCCGGTCCCGGTCCCCGTCGCTGCGTCGCGCCAGGTGCTCGCGTCATTGCTGACCTGCAGGGCCCAGGAGCGGGCATAGTCGCCGGTGCTCGTCCCCGTGTCGACGACGACCCGCCGGAAGTGCCGGCGCTGGCCGAGGTCGACCTGCAGGTACTGACCGGGGGTCTGCGCGGTCCCGCTGGACCAGCGGGTGGACGCGTCCTCGTCGACGGCGGCCTGCGGTGTCTCCCCGCCCGGGGACGCCGTTGCCGTGGCCCCGGTCATCGGGACCAGCCGCTCCCGGTCGGTCAGCTGGCGACTGCGCGGCCAGGTGAATGTGGCCAGTGCCCCACCGGGCAGCGTGTAGTCGAACGAGCGTCCGCCGACCGCGACCGCGAACGTGCGCGGGTCGTCGTTCTCGTTGTGCACCACCAATGCCGTGGAGCCGTCCGGATTGCGGAATGCCACGTCCATGATCTGGCCGTTCCACCCGGTGGTGCCGAAGGAGGTGCTCGCGATACGGACCGCCCCCGGGCGCACGAACTTACTGAGGTGTCCGATCGTGTAGTACTCGGCGTTGGTGGTGACCCCGCCCCGACCGTCGACGGTGAGCAGTCCGGTGCAGGTGTCGCAGCCGCCGTTGTGCGGCCCGCCGGTGGGGTCCAGTGCGACATTCCAGGTGATCACCGACTTGGCCCAGTTGCGCGTGGTTCCGATGGTGATGTTCCGGGCGTGCCAGGTAAGGGTTCCGCGGAAGACCTGGGCGGGGGTGTCCGTCGGACCATGCGAGCCGGAGCACTCGGTGAACCAGATCCCCTTGTCCGGGTACGAGTCGTGCAGCGCGCTCTGCGCGGAGGGGTCTCCGTAGTAGCAGTGGTAGGCGGTACCGGCCACCCATTTCGCGGCCGGGCTGGCCAGCACCTCGTACGGATAATCGGTCTCCGGGTCGGTCCCGGGCGGGGTGGTCGCGACGTCGTCCGGATGCGTGGCCCAGTTGTGGTCGTAGGCCAGGATCCTGGTCCGCAGGCCGGCCCTGCGCAGCGCCGGACCGACGGCCTCGATGAGCTTGATCTCCTGCGTCGCGGGCAGGTCGGTCCCCGGGTAGGCCTTCGGCTGCCGGTTCTGCGGCTCGTTCTGCATCGTGACGTAGTCGACCGGGACGCCCGCCGCCGCATAGGCCTTGATGAACTTGACGAAGTACTGCGCGTAGGCGGCGTAGATGCGGGGCTCGTCCCTGAGGCGGCCGCCGATCAGCGAACCGTTGGTCTTCATCCACGCGGGTGGGCTCCACGGGGTGGCCACCAACGTCAGCCGGGGGTCCAGCGCCTTCGCCCGGCGCAACAGGGGCAGGATCTGCGCCCGGTCGTGCTCGATGCTGAAGTGGTTCAGGTCGAAGTCGGTCTGTCCCGCGGGCATGTCGTCGTAGGTGTAATGGGCTTCGTCGGTGAAGTCCGAGGAGCCCATCGGCTGGCGCAGAGCACTGATGCCGATTCCCCGCACCGGGTCGAACAGGTTGCGCATCGCCTTGTCGCGGGCCGCCGGGTTCAAGCGGTAGAGGACGGCCGCGGAGGAGTCGGTGATGCTCGCCCCGAAGCCGTCGACGGTCTGATACCGCCGGCTCGGGTCGACGGAGATCGTCAGCTGATCGCTGGGCCTCGTGGTGAACGGGACCGTCCCCCGGTCGTGCAACAGCTCCGCCCGGTCCGGCGTGGTGACCCAGACCCGGGCGTCGACCTCACCGGTGCGGCCACCGCCGCGTGAGTCAGGCCGGGCGGCGCTACCGGCGGGGTTGATCGCCGAGGCGGCGGGCCCCCCGGCCAACAGCAGGGCGGAGGCTGCGCTCACCGCGGCGAACGCGGTGAGCAGACGGCGGTGTCCCATGGAGAACCCTTCGATGCGCGGCGCACGGCTACGGGCGGGCGAGCAGACCTTAGGCCGCCCGGTTGCCGTGATCAAGGCCGTCGCCACAGCCCCGTTCCTGTCGGGCCGCTCTGCCACAGTTGCCGCCATGCGTGAGCAGATCCCCGCGGGGACGGCGTCCACCACCCCGTTCGCCGACCTGGATGCCTATGTCGGGCTGCCGCGGATGGTGGGGTTGACGCTGTCCCCGGACGGCTCCCGTCTGGTGGTCGGCGTCTCGACGATCGACGAGGAGCGCACCGGTCGGACCACCGCGCTGTGGGAGGTCGACCCGACCGGTGTCCAGCCGGCCCGCCGGCTGACCCGCTCGGCCGCCGGCGAGTCCTCGGCCGCGTTCGCCGCCGACGGCTCGTTGCTGTTCAGCTCGACCCGTCCCGTGCCCAAGGGCGCCCTCCCCGCTCCGGGCCCGGACGATGCCGACGCTGCCGACAGTCCAAACAGTCCTAACGATCCATCGGGCGACGGACCCGGGGATGCGCCGGGCGGCGGAGGTGACGGCCCACCCGAGGCCGCGCTCTGGCAGTTGCCGGCCGCAGGGGAGGCGCGCCCGCTCGCCGCCCGGCCGGGTGGCATCAGCGCCGTGGTCGCCGCACCTGACGCCCCGGTGTTCGCCGTGTTCTCCCCGACGCTGGCCGCCGCGACCGACGCCGCCGACGACGCGCGGCGTCGGGCCGCCCGGAGCCGGGCAAAGGTGACGGCGATCCTGCACCAGGGCTACCCCGTGCGGTACTGGGACGCTGACCTCGGGCCGGCCGGCCCCCGGCTGCTCACGGCGGGGTTGCCCGGCCCCGGCACAGGCACCGAGGACGCCGCGCCGCCGCTGCGGGACATGACCGCCGACGCCGGTGTCCACGGTCTGCGCGAGTCGTCGGCCGCGTTCACTCCGGACGGCACAACGCTGGTGACCGACTGGCACGTCGCGGAGGCCCGCGGGGCCAGCCGGTCGGTGTTGTTCGCCATCGACGTCGCGACCGGCCGGCGGACGACCCTGGCCGACGGGGGGAGTGAAGACCCGGCCGCCGTCGTCGACTTCACCGCCCCGGCAGTCTCAGCTGACGGGGCGTGGGTGGCTGCCTGCTGGGAGTCCCGGTCGAGCGCCAGTGAGCCGGTCGACCGCGGACTGGCGCTGGTGCCCGTCGATGGATCGGCCCCACCCACGCCAGTCGCCGGCGACTGGGACCGCTGGCCGGACCACGCCGTCTGGAGCCACGACGGCTCCGCGCTGTTCGTCACGGCCGACTCCGACTTCGCCGGGCCGGTCTTCCGGGTGCCGGTCGACCTCGGCGGCGAGCGTCCGGGCGCCGGTCGACCGGTCCGGCTGACCGGCGACGACGCCGCGTACACCGACCTCACCGTCGCAGCCGACGGGTCCGCGATCTATGCGATGCGGTCGACGTGGGACAGCCCGCCGGCGCCGGTGCGGCTGGATCCGGTCACCCCCGACCAGACGCCGACGCCGCTGCAGGGTCCGGTCGGACCTCCGCCGGTCCCTGGTCGGCTGATCCGGTTGGACCCGGTTCCGGCCGCGGACGGCTCGCCCCTGCAGGCCCGGCTCGTGCTGCCCGCCGGCGCGGACGCCGACCATCCGGCGCCGCTGGTGCTGTGGGTGCACGGCGGCCCGCTGGCCAGCTGGAACTCCTGGAGCTGGCGGTGGACGCCGTGGGTGCTGGCCGCGCGGGGATACGCGGTCCTGCTGCCGGACCCGGCACTGTCCACCGGGTACGGGCGCGACTTCGTCCGCCGCGGCCACGGGCGGTGGGGCGAGGTGGTCGGCGACGACGTCCTGCGCGCCACCGACGCCGCGCTCGCCCGGCCGGACCTGGACGAGACGCGCACCGCGATGATGGGCGGCAGTTTCGGCGGGTACACCGCCAACTGGCTGGCCGGCCACACGGACCGGTTCGCCGCCATCGTCAGCCACGCCGGCCTGTGGTCGCTGAACCAGTTCAGCGGCACCACCGACGGCGCGGACTACTGGCGTCGCGAGCTGACCGCGGAGGCCGCGGCCCGCAACGACCCGGCCTCGTCGGCTGATGCGATCACCACCCCCATGCTCGTGATCCACGGGGACCGCGACTATCGGGTGCCGATCGGGGAGGGGCTCCGGCTCTGGGCCGACCTCGCGGCACGGGCACCAGCTGCCGACGGGTCGATGCCGCACCGGTTCCTCTACTTCCCGGACGAGAACCACTGGATCCTCAAACCCCAGCACGCCGTCGTGTGGTACGCCACGGTGCTCGCCTTCTTGGACCACCACGTCCGCGGCCTGCCGTGGTCAGGTCCAGAGCTACTCGACTGACGTGACGGCTACCCTCCCGCGGGCACGAGTGCCGGGCTCGGCCGGGGCACCGCTCACCAGGACGTGGCGTCCGGCCCGACCGACGGACATGGCCGCGACTGTCGGTCCGCTGCAGCACGGCGGTGACGACCCGAGTCACCGTCGCACCGCGGACGGAAGCCACTGGCGGGCATCCCGCACCCCGGACGGGCCCGGCACGCTGCGGCTGCGGCAGTCCCGCGACAGCACTGTCGAAGCGTCCGCCTGGGGACCGGGCGCCGCGTGGCTGCTCGACGCCGTCCCGGCCCTGCTCGGCGACGGCGACACCCATGACGGGCACACGTACTTCGCGGGTCGGCACCGGGCGCTGCACGACGCCGGCCGACGGTTCGCGGGCTGGCGCGTGTGCCGCAGCGGCCTGGTCATGGAGTCGCTGGTACCGGTGATCCTGGAACAGAAGGTCACCGGGCTGGAGGCCAAGCGGTCCTGGCGCCGGCTGCTGACCTGGTTCGGCGAGCCCGCGCCCGGCCCGGCGCCGGACGGGATCGCGCTGCGGCTCATCCCGGACCCGACCTCGTGGGCGGGGATCCCCAGCTGGGACTGGCATCGGGCCGGTGTCGGGCCGGAGCGCTCGCGGCGGATCGTCACCGTGGCGAGGCTGGCCGCCCGGTTGGAGGAGTCGGTGGCGATGGACTGCGCCGCCGCGTCCGCCCGGCTGCGGGCCGCGCCGGGTATCGGAGTCTGGACGGCGGCAGAGGTGATGCAGCGGGCCCACGGTGACCCCGACGCGGTGTCGTTCGGGGACTTCCATGTCGCGAAGGACGTGACCTGGGCATTCACCGGGGTCGTCGGCGACGACGAGGGGATGGCCCGCGTGCTGGAGCCGTGGCGGGGCCAGCGGTACCGGGTGTGCGCACTGCTCTCGATGTCTGGTGTCCGCCGACCCCGGCACGGCCCCCGGCTCGCCCCGGCCGACTACCGCCACATCTGATGCCGGCGATTCGACCGCCGGCCGGTCGCCGTTGCGGCAGTCGGCGCGCTCTGGCCACTGGGGCGATGGCGGGAGCGAGCGAGCGGCACACGGTGTCGCCCAGCCCAGCCCAGCCCAGTCCGGCCGCGGACCGCTGAGCGGAGCAGTGCTCCGAAACCAGCGCTGCTGGTCCGGCGCCGGCAGATCGACACCCCGGGGTACTGGCATCCGGCCGGGCGGCCCGCCACCCTGGTGCCCATGATCGAGGTCCAACACCTGACCAAGCGCTACGGCGCCCTGACGAGTGTCGACGACGTGTCCTTCAGCTGCCCGACCGGGCAGGTCACCGGCTTCCTGGGCCCCAACGGTGCCGGCAAGTCCACCACGATGCGGATGATCTGCGGGCTGACCCGACCCTCGGCCGGTGGGTCGACCGTCGACGGCACCGCCTACCGCGACCTGCCGGAGCCCGGCCGGAAGATCGGCGTCCTGCTCGACGCATCCGCCCAGCACGCCGGCCGGACGGGACGGGAGACCCTGTCGCTGTCCGCCCAGGTGCTCGGCCTGCCCGCGGGCCGTGTCGAGCAGATGCTCGAGCTGGTCGGTCTCGCCGGTCCGGCCGCCGGCCGCCGGGTCGGCGCGTACAGCCTGGGCATGCGCCAGCGCCTCGGTATCGCGCACGCGCTGCTCGGGGACCCGTCGGTCCTCGTCCTCGACGAGCCCGCCAACGGGTTGGACCCGGAAGGCATCGCCTGGATGCGCCGTCTACTGGACGACTTCACTGCCCGCGGGGGCACTGTGCTGCTGTCCAGCCACCTGCTGCACGAGGTCGAGGCGATCGCCGACAAGCTGGTGATCATCGCCGGCGGCCGCATCCACGCCGACGGGACGGTCGGGGAACTGCTCGCCGGCTCGGGGACCCTGGTCCGCGCGCTGGACCGGGCCGCTCTGACCGATGCGCTGTCGGCGGCTGGCCTGGTCGCCCGCGACGCCGGCAACGGCCTGGTCACCGTCGACGCCGAGCCGGAGGCCGTCGGTCGGGTCGCTGCCCAGAACCGCCTGGTGCTCACCGAGCTCCGGCCGGCCGAGAGCGCCGGCCTGGAGGACCTGTTCTTCACCCTGACCACCGGCGGCGGACCCGCCGGCCCCGACGGAGGCGCCCGTCGCCGCACGAACGCCCCGGCGGGCGACGGAGGGATGCTCGTATGACCGCCACTGCCCTGCACGCCGACGTCCCGACGCCGATGCGTGACCGGCCCGCGTCGATCGCGACGCTGTCCACGGTCGAGCTCCGCAAGGCCACCGACACCCGCGCCGGCCGCTGGTTGCTGATCGTCCTGGCACTCATCGCCCTGGGCGGTCTGGCCATCGGCGTCTTCGCAGTTCCGTCGCAGAACCGGACCTACGCGACCATGAGCCAGATCGTGTTCAACCTGGTCGGGCTGATCCTGCCGGTCGTCGGCATCCTGCTCGTCACCAGCGAGTGGTCGCAGCGCTCGGCGCTGACGACCTTCTCCCTCGTCCCGCGCCGGTCCCGGGTGCTGGTGGCGAAGCTGGTCGCCGGGTTGGTGCTCGCCGTCGCCGGCTGGCTGGTGGCCTTCGGCCTGGCCGTCCTGGGCACCGCGCTCGCCAGCCGGCCCGCCGGTCTGCTGCCCGGCGCCACGGTGTGGGGCCTGTCTGTCCACAGCGTCCTGCAGGGCCTGCTCTACCTGGTGTTGGCGATGTTCGGCGGGATGGCCTTCGGCCTGCTGTTCCTCAACAGCGCGGCGGCGATCGTCGTCAACTTCGTCCTGCCGACGGTGTGGACGATCGTGTCCTCGCTGGTTCCCGGTCTGCGCGACGTCCAGCCGTGGCTGGACCCGGCAAGGACCTGGGGTCGGCTGCTCGATGCGGACCTACCCGGGCGCGGCTGGGCGCAGGTGCTGACCACCGCCGCCGTCTGGATCCTGCTGCCGGGCGCGGTCGGCGCCTACCGGATGCTCACCCGCGAGGTCAGCTGACCTAGCGAGCACCGCTCTGGCTGACGGCCGCCGTCGGACACCGCCGGCGGGGCCGTCACCGCATCAGCAGTAGTTCACTACCGTCGCCGTCCTCGCGCAACGGGGGCGGCGACGCCGGGTGCCCGACAGCCACCGCGCCGAGGGGCCGCCACGCGGCCGGCAGGTCGAGTGCACCGCTCACCACCTCGGGGCAGAACAGCGTGGAGGACACCCACGCCGACCCGAGCCCGTCGACGGCCAGTGACAGCAGGAAGTGCTCGATGCCGGCGCCGGCGGACAGCAGGAACATCGCCTCCTCGCCTGCCGAGCGCCGGGCATCGGGATAGGCGTGCGCGCCGTCGGCCACCAGACAGGGCACGACGAGCGCCGGGGCCGCGTCCAACAGTGCGCCGCGGGCCACCCGGCGCTCGATCTCGGCGGTCCCGAGTCCGTCGGCGCGCAGGTCGGCCCGCCACGCCTCGCGCATCGCCGCCAGCAACCGGGATCGCCGGTCCGGCTCGGCGCAGATCACGAACCGCCACGGGGTCGTGTGGTGCGGTGCCGGCGCGCCTGCCGCCGCGGCCGCAGCCCGCCCGAGCGCGACCGGGTCGACCGGGGCGTCGGTGAACGCCCGGACCGTCCGGCGGGCGAACAGCACGTCGCGGCTGCCGAGCGGGAACAGGTCACCGGTGCGGCCGCGGACCAGCGCCGTCGCGCCGGGACCGTCCCGGCCCACCGGCAGGACGCGGGCGCCCAGGCCACCGACGACCGCGAGCGGCACGCCGCCGAGCTTCGGCCGCACCAGCTCCGAGGCGGCGGCGATCTCGTCGGCCACCGCCACGACCGTCGCGGACAGCGCGTTGCCGTAGTCGTCGACCCGCCCGCGCAGGTCGTCTGTCGGGTCCAGCCCGGCCAGGCCGATCGCCACGTCGACGACACCGTCGCGCCAGGTCCGCCCGCCGGTGTCGGTCACCAGCACGGCGACGTTGACCCCCGCGCGGGCCAGCAGTCCGGCGCGCAGGCGGCTGGCGGACGCGTCGGGATCGACCGGCAACAGCGCGATCCAACCCAGGGGCACGTTGGACGCGTCGACGCCGGCGGCCGCGGTCACCAGCCCGTGCCGGGTCTCGACGATGCGCAGCGGCCCGCGGCGCGCGACGACCCGCACCGTTTCCGCGGTCACCGCCGACTCCCGGTCCGTTCCCGCCACCAGGCGGCCCTCGGCCTTGCTGACCGCCTTGCTGGTCAGCACGACGACGTCGCCGTCGGTCAGGTCAGGCACCGCGGCGGCCACCAGCGCGACCAGGTCGGTGTCGGGACCGATCTCGCCGATGCCGGTGATCCCGCGGACGGTCAGGCTCATCAGGCCGCGCGCGCCAACTCGTCCGCGAGGTCGAGCGCGGCACCGGCGATGGCGGCGGTCGCGTCCGGGTCGGTCATCAGCAGGGGGACCGACCGTCCGGCGATCCCGGCGGCCTCCACCTCGGCCAGGTCCGCCGCGTCGGCGCTGTCCACCAGCCACCCGTCGAGCAGCCCACCGGCGGACCGGGCGCCGTAGTGCACCGCGACCGCACCCGCGGCGGTCCGGACACCGATCGCGGTCAGGCAGGCGTCGGCCATCCCGCGTACCGGCGCGCCGCCGACGATGGGGGAGACCCCGACCACCGGGGCCGGCGTGGACCGGACCGCCGCGGCGATCCCCGGCACGGCCAGGATCGTGCCCACCGAGACCACCGGGTTGGACGGCGGGAACAGCACGAGGTCCGCCCCGGTGATCGCCTCCACGACACCGGGCGCGGGTTCGGCGCCGGCCGCGCCGACCGCGGTGATCCTCTGCGCGGGCACCGCTGCGTGCAGTCGCACCCACCACTCCTGGAAGTGCACGTGGCGGCCGTCGGCGAGGTCGACCCAGGTCTCGACGGGATCGTCGCTCATCGGCAGCAGCCGGACACCGGGGGACCACCGACGGCACAACCGCGCGGTCACCGCCGACAGCGGCATGCCCTCGCGCAGCAGCCGGGTGCGGACGACATGGGTGGCCAGGTCGCGGTCGCCGAGCCCGAACCAGTCCGGCTGCTCGCCGTAGGCGGCCAGCTCGGTCTTGGCCGCCCACGTCTCACCGGACAGGCCCCAGCCGCGTTCGACGTCCGCGCCGCCGCCGAGGGTGTACATCACCGTGTCCAGGTCCGGGCACACCTGCAGCCCGAACAGGGTGATGTCGTCACCGGTGTTGCCGACGACTGTCACCGCCGACGCCGGCGGACTCCCGTGGGGCGGACCTCCGGCCGGTGGATCGCCGTCACGGTGGGCTAGCTCACGCAGCAGGCCGACGAGGAAACGGGCACCGCCGACACCGCCGGCCAGGACGCAGATCCGCACGGCTGCCATCCTCGCCGCCGGATCCGGGCGCTGTGGCCGCGCGGTCCTCGACGGGTCGCGAGGGCCCCTGATGCATACGGCGGGGAGTCGCCGAATCACTCTCGGTCAGAAGAGCAGCGCTCGCATAGCAGACGGGCGCTTGACTTCCGGGTAATGACAGGGCTGTAATTTCGGCACTGGTCAGCAGGACGCCCGACCGCCACCGGACCCCCGCCGGTGGCCAGGACGTCCGCCTTGAGGAGGCGCACCGTGGACGCACAGCTGAACGACCTCGCGGCGATCGAACCAGAACTCGGCTGGCAGGAGCGCGCGCTGTGCGCCCAGACCGATCCCGAGGCGTTCTTTCCCGAGAAGGGCGGTTCGACGCGGGAGGCCAAGCGTGTCTGTTCCGGCTGCGAGGTGCGGGACGAGTGCCTGGGCTGGGCGTTGGAGAATGACGAGCGGTTCGGGATCTGGGGCGGCATGTCCGAGCGGGAGCGCCGCCGTCTCAAGCGCGCCGCCGCCGTCTGACGCGCAGCCCGGTCCAAGGACGGAAGCCGCGGCAGCCGCGGCACCCATGGGGGGCCGTCCGGCGAGACTGCCGCGCGACTCAGTCCCCGAGGTCGGGGTCGATCTCCTCCGGTGGGATACCGAGCAGCGCGGCGAGCTGTTCGACGAGCACAACCGCCACCAGGTCGGCGACCTGGGGGCCGCCGCGTAGCTCCACCGGCCGCCGGTAGACCACCACCCGTGCGGGCACCGGGTCCGCGGCCGGGAAAGCCGAGGCCAGCGGGACCGGGTCACCTGCGGCCAGCGCGGAGGTGACCGCCGCCGGCGGGATGTCCTCGACCGCGAACTCGACGCCGTCCAGCCGGTCGCCCAGCTGCGGTTCGAGCGCCTCCACCGCCTCGAGGACCAGGTCGTCGAAAGTCTCCGAGCGCGACCGCGAGATCGGCAGGCCGGGTGGAGTCAGCGGGCCGCGCAGACCACGGCCGTGCCGGTCCCGCCACCGGTGCGCTCGCCCCGACGCCGACCCCGACGCCGACCCCGATCCCGACGCCGACGCCGGTCCCGATGCCGCACGGCCGGCCGACGCCGTACCAGCCGGGTCCCCGCCCCCACGCGTGCCCGCACCGGGTGTGCCGCCGCCGGGTCCCGGCCCGGGCACGTCGGATCCCGGCGGTCGTGTCACGCCGGTCAGGCTAGGTCGTGCGCAGGTAGCGTCGGCCGACGTGACCGCGACCCGAGGCTGCTCACGGCCGGGGTGCACGAGGACCGCGACAGCCACCCTCACCTACGACTACGCCGGCTCGACCGCGGTGCTGGGTCCGCTGGCCATCGGGGCCGAGCCGCACAGCTACGACCTGTGCGACACGCACGCCCAGCGGCTGACCGCCCCGCGCGGGTGGGACGTCATTCGCCTGTCCTCGCCCGGCGGGCTCGTGCCCGAGCCGACCCCGGACGACATCGAGGCGCTGGCCGATGCAGTCCGGGAGGCGGCGCGCGAGGAGCCGCCGGGGCCCGACGCGGCCGGGCGGGGTCCCGGCGGGGTCGTCCGCGGCGGACCGGCGCCGCCACCGGGAGCCGGACGACGCGCCCACCTGCGGGTACTGTCCAGCGACAGCTGAGCGCGCCAGCGAACCCCGTGCCAGCGCCAGCCGTGCCAGCGCCAGCGAAACCCGCAGGGAGGACCGATCGTGCCCGCCACCGACCTGTCGGCGATCGTCAAGGCCTACGACATCCGGGGCGTGGTACCGGACCAGCTCGATGCCGACCTCGCCCGGCGCGCCGGGTCGGCATTCGTCGACGTGCTGCGGGCCGAGGTCGACGGTGACGAGACCCCTGTCCCGACCGCGGTCGTCATCGGCCACGACATGCGGCCGTCCTCGGCCCCGCTCGCCGAGGCCCTCGCCGCCGGCATCACCGGTCGCGGGATGGACGTGGTCGCCATCGGGCTGTGCTCCACCGATGAGCTGTACTTCGCCTCCGGGCGTCTGGACCTGCCGGGCGCGATGTTCACCGCCAGCCACAACCCCGCCCGCTACAACGGCATCAAGTTCTGCCGGGCCGGCGCCCGCCCCGTCGGGCAGGAGAGCGGGCTGTCCGACATCCGGGCAACGCTGGAGTCCGGCGTCGAGGCACCGAAGGCGGCGCGCCCGGGCACCGTCAGCACCCGCGACGTCCTCGACGACTACGCGCTCCACCTGCGATCGCTGGTCGACCTTGCCGGGATCCGGCCGTTGAAGGTCGTCGTCGACGCCGGCAACGGCATGGGCGGGCTGACCGTCCCGCACGTGCTCGGTGGCCTCCCGCTGGACGTCGTGCCCCTCTTCTTCGACCTCGACGGCAACTTCCCCAACCACGAGGCCAACCCGATCGACCCGAAGAACCTGGTCGACCTGCAGGCGGCCGTCCTCGAGCACGGCGCAGACCTCGGGCTTGCCCTCGACGGCGACGCCGACCGGTGCTTCGTCGTCGACGAGCGCGGGCAGCTGGTGTCCCCGTCCACGCTGACCGCGCTGATCGCGGTCCGGGAACTCGCGCGGCACCCGGGCGCGCCGGTCATCCACAACCTGATCACCTCCCGCGGCGTGCCGGAGATCATTCGCGAGTACGGTGGGACGCCGGTCCGCACGCGGGTCGGCCACTCCTTCATCAAGGCGACGATGGCCGAGCGCAACGCCGTGTTCGGCGGCGAGCACTCCGGGCACTTCTACTTCCGCGACTTCTGGTTCGCCGACTCCGGCCTGCTGGCGGCGCTGCACACGCTCAGTGCGCTCGGCCACTCCGACGGCACGCTCTCCGAGCTGCTGGTGGAGTTCGCCCGTTACTCCGCCTCCGGTGAGATCAACACCGAGGTCGCGGATCCGGCGGCGGTGCTCCGCGGTGTCGAGGAGCACTACCGGGACATCGCCGGGCTGACGCTGGACCACTTGGACGGCCTGACCGTCGGCACGGACAGCTGGTGGTTCAACCTGCGCCCGTCCAACACCGAGCCGCTGCTGCGCCTGAACGCCGAGGCCGGCGACCCGCGCAGCACCGACCGGCTGGTGGCCGAGGTGCAGGCGCTGATGACCGGCGCCGTGACGACAGGCGCGGTAGAGGCGGGCGCCGCGGCCACGGGCGGCGTCGACCCGGACCTGCTGGCGATCCTGCGCTGCCCGGTGACCCGCAGTCCGCTGACGGTGGTCGTCGACGACCAGGGCTCGACTTGGCTGTACAACGAGTCCGGGCTGCGCTACCCGGTGACCGACGGCATCCCGGTATTGCTCCCGGACGCCGGGGTACCGGTGCCCGCGTGACGGTGCCTGCGTGACGACCCAGCCCTCCCCGGCGAACGCCCTGTTCGACGAGACGCTGCTCGACGACCCTGACGCGCTGGAGTCCGCGGACACCAGCCTGCGTGCCCAGGCCGAGGCAGGGGCCCGCGTCCGCCGGGAGGCGGCGGCCAGTTCGACGGCGCTGTCCGGCATCCACCGGCTCGGCCGGCCGCGCGCCCTGCTGGCCGCGGGTGCCGACGCCCGCCTGCTCCGGGCCGTGCTCGAGCCGTGGTGCCCGGTGCCGTTCGTCGCCTGGCCGGCGCCCGGTCTGCCCGGCTGGGCCGGCCCGAACGACCTGGTCCTGGTGCTTGCCCCGGACGGGACGGACGAGGACGCGGTGTCCACCGTCGCCGAGGCGCTGCGCCGGGGCGCGCCGCTGCTGGTCGCCGCGCCCGAGGGCAGCGCGGTCGCCGACGGGCTTGGTGGGCGGGAGACGGTCCTGCTGCCCTCGGTGACCGGTGACGTACTGGCCGCCGCGGTCGTCGTGCTGCAGTCCCTCTGCGAGCTCGGGCTCGGCCCCGAGGTCGAGACCGAGACCGTCGCGTCCGCCTTCGACGAGGTCGCGGTCCGCTGCTCGCCGGCCCGGGACCTGACGGTCAATCCGGCGAAGGAGCTGGCGCTGGTGCTCGCCGACTCGCTGCCGTTGCTGTGGGGCGGCACGGTGCTGGCCGCCCGCGCCGCCCGCCGCGTCGTGGAGGCGATCCGCACGGTCACCGGGCGCCCGGGGCTCGCCGCCGACGCGGGCCACCTGCTCCCGGTGCTCGAGGCGGCGCCGCCGGCGGACCTGTTCGCCGACCCGTTCGCCGACGGTGCCGGCGGGCTGGGCCGGCGCCCGGCGCTGGTCGTCCTCGACGACGGCTCGCAGGCGCCGGCCGTACGGGCGCACCGGGCGCGGCTGCTGGCGACGGCCGAGCGGCACGCGGTGCGCAGCCACGTCCTGGCCTGCGCCGACGGGCCGGAGATGGCGCGTTACGCCGCGCTGCTGGCGGAGGGCACCTATGCCGCGACCTACCTGGCGCTCGGACTGGGCCGGTTCGCCGGGTCCGCTGACCGCTCCGGCTCCGCCGACCGCAGTGGCTCTGGCTCCGGCTCCGCCGACCGCAGTGGCTCCGGCTCCGCCGACCGCAGCGGCTGACCAGCGACGTGCACCTGCTCCGCAACGCCGTCCAGTACTACGACTGGGGATCTGCGTCGGTCATCCCTGAGCTTCTGGGGATCGCGCCCGACGGCCGGCCGCATGCGGAGCTGTGGCTCGGTGCGCACCCCCAGGCGCCGAGTGCGCTGGCCTCGACCGGCCGTCGGCTCGACGAGCTGGTCGCCGAGGACCCCGTCGGGCAGCTGGGCGCGGACGTGGCCGCGCGCTACGGCCGGTTCCCGTTCCTACTCAAGGTGCTCGCCGCGGCGCGACCGCTGTCGCTGCAGGCGCACCCGTCGGCGGACCAAGCCGTGGCCGGCTTCGCGGGGGAAGAGGCGGGCGGACCGGCCCGGGACGCCCCGGACCGGCTGTACCGCGACAACTGGCCGAAGCCGGAGATCGCCTGCGCAGTCACCGAGTTCACCGCTCTCTGCGGCTTCCGTCCGGTGGCGGACTCCACGCCGGTGGTGACCGCGCTGGACCGTGGCGAGGCCGCCCGCCACGACGGCTCGCCGGGCGCGCTGTTGCTGTCCGACGTCGTGCGCTCGCTGACCGACCCGCCCGGTGACGCCGGCGCCGCGCCCGACGAGGGCGGCCGGCTGGCGGCGACCGTGCGAGCACTGCTCTCGCTCGACGCGGCCGACGGTGCCGCGGTGGCGCTTGCCGCGGTGGCCGCGGCCGGCGCCGCGCGGCTGGACCCGGCCACGCCGCCGGCGGTGCTGGCCGAGCTGGACCTGCTCGACGAGATCGCGGCCGCGCACCCGGGTGACCCCGGCATCGTGGTGGCCCTGCTGCTCAACCACCTGCGGCTGGCGCCCGGCGAAGCGCTCTACATCCCGGCCGGTGTCCTGCACGCCTACCTGGCCGGGACCGCCGTGGAGCTGATGGCATCCAGCGACAACGTGCTGCGCGGTGGGCTGACCACCAAGCACGTCGACGTCGCCGAGCTGATGTCGGTCCTGGACACCACGCCAGCGCCGCCGCACCGCGTCGTGCCGGTGCCGGTCTCCGCGGTGGAGACCGAGTATCCCGCGCCCGCGCCGCAGTTCCGCCTGTCCCGGCTGGAATTGCGGGCCGCGGCCGACGGATCCGCCCAGCTCGCCGAACTCGCGGACCCGGGCGGCCCGCAGCTGCTGCTGTGTGTGGCCGGCGCCGTCCGGGTCACCGGCGCGCGCGACACGCTGCGGCTGGGCACCGGCGACGGCGGGTTCCTGCCGGCCGGCAGCGGACTGGTCGGGGTGGTGGTCGAGGACGGCGCCTCGGTGCTGTTCCGCGCCCGGGTCGGGGACGCCTGAGCGCGGCCGTGGCTGTACGGAGCGGGCCTGATTGAAGCTGCAGGTCGTCGCGCTCCCGCCACCACGGCATGTCGAGTCATGACCGTACCAGCGTGATGACACGGAATGCCGTCAACTAAGGTGGCAGGCGTGAGCCGATGGGAGCCGAACGCCCATGACCGGCTGGAGCGCGCCGCCCTCGAGTTGTTCATCGAACAAGGCTTCACGGAGACGACCGTCCCGCAGATCACTGCTCGCGCCGGTCTCACCACGCGCACGTTCTTCCGGCACTTCGCCGACAAGCGCGAGGTGCTCTTTGCGCACGAAGAGCACCTGCCGGCGCTGGTCGCACGACTCATGGCCGACGCCCCGGTCGCACTCGGCCCGATGACGCTGATCGCCGAGGGGCTCCAGACTGTCGCGGCGACCCAGTTCGAGGGCCGGCACGAGACCCTGCGAAGTCGCCGCGCCGTCGTTCAGGCGGACGAGGGCCTTCGCGAGCGGGAGCTGCGGAAGTTCTCCGTCCTGTCCGACGCCATCAGCCGAGGGTTCCGGGATCGCGGCGTCGACGAGCTGACCTCGACCCTGGCCGCCCAGGTCGCGGTGACCGTCTTCAGCACGGCGATCAGCCGTTGGCTCGATCAGGACGGCGAGCAACCGCTCTCCGAACTCGTCCTCGACACGCTCACTGCCCTCCGGTCAATGACCGCCGAGCCCGCCGAGGCCGCCGAGCCCGCCGAGACGCGGGACGGGGACACGGGAGGTCCGTCGGGCCGGCGTCAGCGCGCCGGCGTCAGGGAGCTCCGCGCGCCAACCGGGACGGCCACCAGATGACCCGGCCGATGTCGTGGGCCAGTGCCGGGACCAGAACGGACCGCACGAGCAGCGTGTCCAGCAGGACGCCGAACGCGACGGCGAACCCGATCTCGGCGAGGAACACCACCGGCAGCACGCCCAGCACCGCGAAGGTGGCCGCGAGCACTACCCCGGCCGAGGTGATCACCCCGCCGGTCACCGCCAGACCCCGCAGGGTGCCCTCCCGGGTCCCGTGCCGGACCGCCTCTTCGCGGACCCGGGTCATCAGGAAGATGTTGTAGTCGATCCCCAGCGCCACCAGGAAGATGAACGCGAACAGCGGGAAACCCGGGTCGGCGTTCGCGAAGTGGAGCACGTGGTTGAAGACGAGCGCGCAGACGCCGAGGGTCGCGGCGAAGCTGAGCACCACCGTGGCCACCAGCAGCAGCGGGGCGACGACCGAGCGCAGCAGCAGGCCGAGGACGCCGACGATGACCGCGAGCACGATCGGGATCACCAGGTCGCGGTCGTGCCGGCTGGCGTCGTTGGTGTCGGCGTTGATCGCCGCCTGACCGCCGACCAGGGCGTCCGCCCCGTCGACGGCGTGCACCGCGGCACGTAGCCGGGCGACGGTGTCGTACGCGGGCTGGGTGTCGTAGGCCGCCGTGAGCTGGGCCGAGACCAGCAACCGACCGTCGACCGGGCGGACCTGGAACTGTGCCGGGGGACAGCCGCCCGCGCCGCCCGGTGCCCCGGCGGGTGGGCCGCCGCCCGGTGCCCCGCCGGTTCCGCCGCGGGCCGCTGCCGCCTTCGCCAACGCGACGTAGTCGGTCTGGATGCACACCGCGCCCGGTGTCCGCGCGACGCCTTCGACCCGGGAGGCGGCGGCAATCACGGCCGGGGCCCGGCCGGCCGCGGTGAGAATCGCGGCGGGGGACCCGGCGCCGGCGTCGAACTTCGCCTCGTAGATCCGCTCGCCGACCACCGCGTCAGGGTTGTTGGTCAGGCTGTCGACCGTGGACAGCCCCGAGGTCCGCAACCCGCCGATCGCGGCGACGCAGGCGAGCAATACGACGGTGGCGAGAATCCAGCTGCGGCGGGCATGCCGGCCCAGGGCCGCGGCGAACCGGCCCCACGCCCCACGCCCGGGCAGCCCGGCGGCGGCGACACGGTGGTCGGGGTGGGGGATGCGCGGCCAGAAGATCCACCGGCCGACCAGCAGCATCGCCGGCAGCACCGTCAGCATCACCGCGACGGTCACCGCGATGCCGATGGCACACACCGGGCCGAGGCTCTTGTTCGAGTTCAGCTCGCCCAGGGTCAGGCACATCAGGCTGACGATGACCGTGAGCGCGGACGCGGCGATCGGCGGCGCCGCGCCCTTCCAGGCCGCGACCATCGCGTCCAGCCGGCTCTCGTGCGCGTGCAGCTCCTCGCGGTACCGGCTGACCATCAGCACCGCGTAGTCGGTGCCGGCGCCGAGGACGAGGACGGACAGGATGCCCTGGCTCTGCCCGTTCAGCGTGATGGTCCCGCGGTCGGCGAGGACGTAGACGACCAGGGCGGCACCGCCGAGGCCGAGGGCCGCACAGAACAGCGGGAAGAACCACAGCACCGGGCTGCGGTAGACGACGAGCAGGATCAGGATCACCACCCCGCCGGCTGCCAGCAGCAGGACACCGTCGAGGCCGGCGAAGGAGTCGATGAACGCGACGAGCAACCCGCCCGGTCCGGCGCTGTGTATCGCGAGCCCGGCCGGGGCGCCGTCGCGGGCCGCGGCCAGGACCGCCTTCTCCCGGGTGACCAGCCGGTCGCCGGGGACGTCGACGCCGTTGTCGCTGGCGACCAGCGGAACGGTCACCGCGGCCGTCGTGCCGTCGGCGGAGAACTGCGCCGGGCCGACCTGGTCGGCGGCGACGCCGTCCCGGCCACGCAGGGTCGCGGGCGCGGCACCGAGGAAGGTCCGGTCGGCCGCGGTGAGCGCCGGGAGCCGCTGATAGACCACGACGCCGGGGATCGTCTGCACGGGAGTGAACGCAGCGCTGGCGTTCGCGACGCGGGTCGACTCCGCGGTGGCCGGCAGGAACGCGGAGTTGTCGTTCTTCTGCACCTCCGACAACCGGCCCTGGTAGGGGCCGCCGGCCGCGCCGAAGGCGAGGAACAGCAGGGCGAGCGCGCCGACCACCCACACGCCGACCGGCCGCCGCCGGCCGCGCCGGTGTGCGCCACCCGGCCCGGTCCCCTCCGGCTTGGTCCCGCCACCAGCCTGTCCGCCGGCGTCGCTCACGGGCGCCGCCCCGGTGGTGCTCATCCGATCCCCGATCGTGTGCGCGATGCCCCGGGTTGCCCCACGGACGGCCCGGTTGCGCCGCGGTGATCAGTCTGACGGGCGGTCGACCGACGTCGCATCCCGGCGCCCACGCGGTGAGCCCCGCTCTCTGCCGCGGCATCAACATCGGCGGTGTGCTGGACGCGCGGTCGGACAACGACCGCCGCGTGGTCCTCCGACGCGACTTGGCAACCGCCGCCCAGTGGGCCGGTGCGCGTGGCGTGCCGCTGTTCGTCGGTGAGTTCGGCACCTACGCCGCCGCGGACCGTGACTCACGAGTCCGCTGGACCACTGCTGTGCGCACCGAACTCGAGCGGCTCGGCGTCGGCTGGTGCTATTGGGACTTCGCCACCGACTTCGGCGTCTTCGACCCGGCCGGCGGCACCTGGCACGAGCCACTCAGGGCTGCACTGCTCGGTGGCACGTCGCGGTGACTCGTGCCACCATTACCCAATGGATGCCACCCTGGTGCTCGGTCAGCAAGGTCGGCTTGTCATTCCTGCCGATGTCCGCGCAGCTCTCGGGCTGGCGCCCGGGGACCGGCTGCATCTGTCCCTGACCGGTCAGCAGCTGATCCTGGAACGGCAGCACGATGCCGTCGCCGGGCTCCGCGGTCTGGCGTCGGGTGTCCCGCGGGCTCGATCGCTCGTCGACGAGCTGCTGGACGAACGCCGAAGCGCCGCCGCGGCGGAATGACCGTCCTGGATGCGTCCGCGGTCCTCGCCCTGGTCCACGACGAGCCGGGCGCGGGGCTCGTCGCATCGGCGCTGGACGGGGCAACGCTCGGGGCGGCGAACCTCGCCGAGGTCGTCGGGAAGCTGGTGGACGCCGGCGTCGGCGCCGGCCGGATCCGCGGCCTCCTCAGGGCCGCCGGCGTGACGATCGAACCGGTACTCGAGGAGGATGCCGAGCTGGTCGGGGCCATGCGTGCGCTGACCGGCGGGCGGGCGCTCTCGCTGGGTGACCGCTGCTGCCTGGCGCTGGCGGTCCGGAGCGCACCGGCCGAGGTCCTGACCGCTGACCGCGCGTGGGCCGACCTGGAGCTTCCCGTGCGGGTTCGCCTGCTGCGGTAGCGCTCCCGCAGGGTCCCTGCTGACGACATGGGGTTCAGCCCGCGGGTGGTGGCTGCCGGTGCGCCGACCGGTGAGCTGCCACTCGGGAGGCAGGCGCTGAGCCCGGGTTCCACGCGGTTCACGCCGTCAGCCGCCGGGTCTGAGTCCGAGCACGAGAGCCAGTCCCCGGTCGATCTCGCGGACCTCGAACGAGGGCACCACCGCGAGCTGGCCGTCGAGCAGCGAGCGGTCGACCGCGAGGAGTTGTGTGACGTTGACGACGGACGGCTTCGGGAGCAGGTCCGCCGGTAGCAGGACATTGCCCGGAGCGGTGGCCAGTCGGAGGTTTGACGTGACGGTCGCGACGATGACCGTGGCCAGTCGCGAGCGGTTGAACCTCTCGGAGGAGACGACGACCGCCGGACGCCGGTATCCCGGGCTCGACCCGATCGGCTCGGCGAGGTCGACCCACCAGACCTCCCCGCGTGCTACCACTGCCAGGCGTCGGTGTCGACGAGTTGACGGGCCGATCGCCGACCACCGTCCTCCGTCGCGAGGTCGTCGGCAAGCTCGTCGAGCCGCGTAGTGATTGGATCAGGGTCCTCCGAGCTGAGAAACTCGGCGATCGCACGTGCATACAGCTGGGACCGGTTGAGGCCGAGCCGCGCGGCGGACTCGTCGGCACGCTCGAACAGCTCAGTCGGGAGGGACACCGCAACCTTCACAGCATGAGTATGACCGGTTATACCGTGGTCGCCGAGTCCCCGTCGCGCGGCAACGGCGCTGGACAGCCTCGTCGTGTCGCTGATCGCGCTGATCGCGCTGATCCCCGGCCCGGGTTTCGGGGCGACGTCGGTGGCCGTGGCCGCGCACGTGGGAGTTCATCGGGGCGGATTACCCGCAGCTGCTCCAGACGATCGCGGCGGCGATGCGTCAGGTCCCGCCGGCGGGACCGGTGAAGTGACGGGAGCCACCGCCGTCATGGGAACCACCGGAGCCGACGAACACGCCCCCGCCCCGGGCCCGGCCGGCGCCGGCACCGGCGAGGGCCCCGAGTCCGCGCCGCGGTGAGCTGACCCGGCTACCGTCTCGATCACCATGGCGGACGACAATGCGCGGCTGCAGGCCGAGCAGCGTGCCCGCGTGCTCATCGACGCGCAGCTGTCCGCCGCCGGGTGGGTCGTGCAAGACCTCAGCGACCTCAACCTGTTCGCCGGCCCGGGAATCGCCGTCCGTGAGCGGATCATGGCCGCCGGTCATGGCCGCGCCGACTACCTGCTCTACGTCGACAAGCGGGCGTGCGGCGTCATCGAGGCCAAGCCGGTCGGCACGACCCTGTCCGGCGTCGAGTGGCAGTCCGCCACCTACGCGACGGGGCTGCCCGAGGGTGCCCGCAAGCGCGCGGTCCTGCTGGGTGAGCGGTTGCCGTTCGTCTTCGAGGCGTCCGGTTCCGAGACCCACCTCACCAACGGGTTCGACCCCGATCCACGAGCGCGGCAGGTGTTCGCCTTCCCGCAGCCGGCGACGCTAGCCCGCACGATCCGCACGGCCGCCGACACGCCGGACGCGCCGACCTGGCGGGCGGCGGTGCACCATCTCCCGCCGCTGGAGCGCGGCGGCCTGCGTCCGGCGCAGATCGAGGCGGTGGACGGTGTCGAGCGGAGCCTGCGAGAGCAGCGCTTCGACCGGTCGCTGGTGCAGATGGCCACCGGGGCCGGCAAGACGTTCACCGCGGTGACGCTGGCCCACCGGCTGCTGAAGTTCGGCGGGTTCCACCGCGTGCTGTTCCTCGTCGACCGCAACAACCTCGGTGACCAGACCAAGCGGGAGTTCCAGAACTACGCGGTCCCTGGTGACGGGCGGCGGTTCACCGAGCTGTACCCGGTCGACAAGCTCACCGCCGCGGGATGGCGGGCTCGTCCAGCGTCGTCGTCTCCACGATCCAGCGGGTGCACGCGGTGCTGCGCGGACGTGAGGTCGCGGACACCGACGACCCCGGGCTGGACGGGTACTTCCCGGCGGCCCCGGTCAGCGTCGACTACACCGCCGCGCTGCCGCCGGAGGCCTTCGACCTGGTGATCGTGGACGAGGCGCACCGGTCGATCTACGGGGTGTGGCGCGCGGTGCTTGAGTACTTCGACGCGCACATCGTCGGGCTGACGGCGACCCCGGTGAAGCAGACGTTCGGGTTCTTCCGGCAGAACCTCGTGTCTGAGTACACCTACCCGCAGTCGGTTGCCGACGGGGTCAACGTCGACTTCGACGTCTACCGGATCGACACCGAGATCACCCGGTCGGGCGGCACTGTCGAGGCGGGCACGGTGGTGCCGGTGCGCGACCGACGGACGCGGGTCCAGCGCTACCAGGAGCTTGACGACGAGCTGACCTACACCGCGCCGCAGCTGGACCGGGCGGTGACCTCGCCGGCACAGATCAGACTGGTGCTCTCGACGTTCCGGGACCGGCTGTACACGGAGATCTTCCCCGGTCGCTCGAGCGTGCCGAAGACGCTGGTGTTCGCCAAGGACGACAACCACGCCGAGGCGATCGTCACCGAGATCCGCCAGGTGTTCGGCCGCGGCAACGACTTCGCCGCCAAGATCACCTACAACGCGAAGGACCCGAAGGGTGCGCTGCAGCAGTTCCGGACCTCACCGACGCTGCGGGTCGCGGTCACCGTGGACATGATCGCCACCGGGACCGACGTGAAGCCGCTGGAGTGTGTGCTGTTCATGCGCGACGTCCGGTCCGCGGCCTACTTCGAGCAGATGAAGGGCCGGGGGTCGCGCACGATCCCGGACACCGACTTCCAGGCCGTCACGCCGGACGCGGAAACGAAGACGCGGTTCGTGCTGGTCGACGCGATCGGGGTGACCGAGCACACCTACGTGGACGCGGCACCGCTGGAGAGATCCCGGGCGGTGTCGCTGAAGAAGCTGCTGGACCGGGCGGCGACACTCGAGCTGACCGAGGACGACGCGTCCACGCTGGCGTCCCGGCTGGCCAAGCTGGAGTTGCAGCTGAGTCCGGGCGAGCGCTGGGAGCTGGACGGGGTCGCCGGTACGTCGGTGCGCGACATCGTCCGGGGCCTGTTGGCCGCCGTCGACCCGGACGTGCAGGGCCGCGCGCTGGCTGCCGCCGGGATCGTGGACGGGGTCGGCGACGTCGCCGGGGTGCTCGCCAGGTTGATCGAGTCCGCGGTCGAGCCGCTGGCGGCCGACCCGGGGTTGCGTCAGCGGATCCTGGAGCTGCGGGCCAGCCACGACCTGGTGGTCGACGAGGTCAGCGTGGACCGGCTGCTGGACGCCCGCGGGATCGTCGACCCGGACCGGGCGCGGGCGGTGGTGCTGTCCTGGCGGGACTACCTAAAAGAGCACCGCTCGGAGATCACCGCGATGCACCTCCTGTACTCGGTCCCCGGTGAGGCGCGGGCCGGGTTCGCGGAACTGCGTGAGCTGGCCGACCGGATCCGCCGCTCGCCGTACAACTGGACGCCGGAGCTGATCTGGGAGGCCTACCGCTCGGTCGAGGCCGACCGGGTGCGCGGCGCCGACCGCCGGACGGTGACCGACCTGGTGTCGCTGGTCCGGTTTTCGATGGGAGTGGAGGACGAACTGGTGCCCTACCCGGACCGGGTGCGGGAGCGGTACGCGGCGTGGTTGGCGACCCAGGAGCAGGCGGGCGCGGCGTTCAGCGAGCGCCAGCGCTGGTGGCTGGACCGGATGGCCGACGTGGTCGCGACGTCGGCGGGGATCACCGCCGAGGACCTCGATGACGCCCCGTTCACCGACCGTGGCGGCGTCGACGGCGCCCTGCGCGACCTCGGCGACCGTGCCGGCGTCCTGGTCGTCGAGTTGAACGAGAGCCTGACCGCGTGACGCAGCTTCCCGCCGGTTGGTCGACGGCTCCACTCGGTGAGGTTTGTCGTGTTGTCTCGGGCGCGACCCCGAAAACCGGCCGACCCGATTATTGGGGCGAGGACATCGAATGGCTAACCCCGAAAGATATGTCGCTCGATAGGTCCAAGACCCTCCACCGCGGGCTTCGGAGACTAAGTCGATCTGGGTACGACTCATGCTCGGCCCAACTCTTTCCTGAGGGCTCGGTCATTGTTAGTTCTCGTGCGCCGGTAGGATATGTGACGATCGCTGGTAGACCGATGTGCACGAACCAAGGGTGCAAGACAGCCGTGCCGCCCGAATTCATCGACCCCAACTTCCTGTATTGGTTCCTGCTCGCCTCCACTGACGACTTGCAGGCGCGCGCCAGCGGAACCACCTTTAAGGAGCTTTCGGCCAAAGAATTTGGGCGCACTGAGCTCAAGTGGCCCGCGTTGCCGATGCAGCGGCGGATCGTCGCCATCGTCGAGGACCACCTGTCCCGCCTCGACGCCGCCGATGCGGGCCTCGCCGCAGCGTCCCATCGCCTGCAGGCTTACGAGTCAACCGCTCTAGCCGCCGTGTCCGAGGGCTACGGTCGGCCGCTCGCCGACGTCGCTCAGATTCAGGGCGGGATCCAAAAGCAACCCAAGCGGGCGCCGGTCGATCACGCCTACCCATTTCTCCGCGTTGCCAACGTGACATCGGCCGGGCTGGATCTCGGTGATATCCATCGTATCGAGTTATTCCAGGGTGAGATCGAGCGCTTCAGGCTGATCGAAGGCGACCTTTTGGTGGTTGAGGGAAACGGCAGCTCGTCGCAGATCGGTAGGGCTGTAACGTGGGACGGGTCAATCGACCCGTGTGTACATCAAAACCATCTCATCAGGGTGCGGCCGCTCGCCGCTCTTCACCCACGGTATCTCGAGGCGGTCTGGAACTCCCCTCAGAACAGAAGAGCGCTCACTAACTTGTCCAGTTCGAGCAGTGGCCTGCACACGCTCAGCGTATCGAAGCTCAAGACCCTGAGTATTCCGACACCAGCGGTAGAGCGTCAGAAGCAGATAGTTGATTCTGTCGTCAGGCTCCGCGACCGTCGGACACGGCTCGGGCGGGAGGTCGCAAGTGCGCGGCTGAGAGCTTACGCGCTGCGGCGGTCGATCCTGGTTGCCGGGTTCTCTGGACGGCTGACGGGGCGATCGGGTGATTTGGACGTGATCGAAGAGCTCGCGGAGGACGCCGCTGGTCCGACTGGCTTCATGGCGGGGCTGTGAAGTCAGCGGAGATCGTCATTGCTGTCGAGACCGCCCATCGGAGGCGGACCCGGTTGCCGGCTGTCTACCGGCGAGAGTGGCCGATAGGGGTTGGACAGACCAGGGTTGACCTGGCCGTGATCGGGCGCCACATTACGGCGTTCGAGGTCAAGGCTTGGGGTGATGACCTGGCACGGCTTCCGCAACAGGTGAAGCTCTACTCGGCGGTCGCCGATCGGGCCGTTCTCGTCGTCGAACGGACTTCCCTGCTCGACCGGGCGCTTGCCTCGGTCCCCGTGTGGTGGGGGGTCTGGCACACGACCGCTGAAGTGGGAGGACCGCAATTCCGGACAGTTCGGGCGCAGGCGCCCAATCCGACGCCCGAGCCGCTGGCGACTGCGCAGCTGCTCTGGCGTGATGAAGCGCTCCAGCTGCTCGACGCTCACGGTCTGGCCGTCGGCCTCCGGTCGGCGACACGGTGGCGGTTGTGGCAGCTACTCGCTGAGGGCGTGCCCCCCCGACTGTTGCGCCGAGAGGTGTGCGCTGCTATCAGGGCTCGGCCAGGTTGGTGAGCCGGGCGACGACATAGTCGATGTGATGCGCTGTCCCGATGGCACGCCACGTCGATGCGTTCCCCGGGCGCCCTGGCGTGGGATGCTCGATGAGATTGTCTGCCCATCCGAGCCGGGCCCCGGCGAAGTCGTCCGTTGCCGCGATTTCCGCGCAGATCTTGGTGAACTGGTCGTGCCCGCGAGGATCGTTCACCCGTCCTTTCAGGACCAGCCAGCGGTTGCTCACGGCATAGCGCAGCTGCGGGGCCGCACGGAACGCGACACCGCTGACCAGCCGTGGGTGAGCAACCGCATAATCGCCGAACGCAGTCGTCGGACCGTCGCCTGCCCGACGGGTCAGGGCGTTCCACATAGCAGCGTCCGCCCTGGGGAACTCGGCTATCTCCCACGGCGGCGCGGTGGACAGGTCGACCGGGAAGGCGCCCGCGACGGCGACGACCCGATGCCACTCCCGGCGGTGATCGGCCAGCGCATCGGCGACCAGCCTCGCGCCGGCTCGTGTTGTCGACGCCGTCACCTCACCAAGGTCGAGTAGCAGGATGACCTTCGCCGGGCCGAAGCCGACCACCTCCAATAGCGAGTCGATCAGCCCCTCGGTGGCCTCGGGCTCGTCGTCCATGTCCTCCGCCGACAGGCGCAGCGCAATGTTCGAGACCAGGCCCGCGCGGCGCAGTTCGATGACGTCGCGGACCGCACTGACCGATCCGTCAACGCTCGGCGCATCACCGAGCCGCATGACCGGCAGCGGTGTGACGTCAGCGGCGACCAACCTCTCCGCCGCCAACCAGACGGCGCCATGACCGTCGCCGAGGTCGACATCGGTGTCGAGATGGCCGAGGTCGACCATGATCGGGAAGGTCGCCCATGCCTCACCGAGGCGCTGAACCGTCCGGAGAACCACCGGCCGGATGTCCGGTGCCGAGTCGGCTGGTGCGGGGACGACCTCGATGAGCGGAAGGATTGCCTCCCGGGTCGCGAGGTCGAGGTGACGTAAGGCGAGGAACTCACCACCTCGTCCCTTCAGGACGGGTACGTATCCGATATCAGCCACTCTGCGCGACCTACCTTGCGTCGGTGGCTCTACGAGGACCAAGGTTGATTCCCTCTCGGGTCCGGGACACCGCTCCGGTGACCCCGCCGGTCGGCCGCTCGCCGGTCGGCCACTCCGCGGCAGCCAGTCGCTCAAGCACCCACTCCCGCATCAGCGTCGACGGAGCCTTTCCGACCTTCGCTGCCGCAACGCGGAGTGCCTCGAGCTGACTGACCGGGATGCGGACGGAGTAGACCTGGGCCGGATCCGGTGCCGAGCGGCGGGCGCGCTGGCCGTGCATCGGCGGCCGCTCACCACGTTCCTCGGCCTCCGCGACGGCTTCAGCATCCTCAGCCTCCCGGGACAAGAAGGCGGCGCGGTCGGTGTCCATCAGATCATCTCCTCGCAGATTGTTCGTTCGGATCGGTGGGCGGACCACGCGGTGACGCTGATTCAGCGACGGCCGACAGGTCGACCGCCGCGAGCCAGACTTTCGTCGGCGTCATGAGCCGCGGCGGCCTTTCCCCGACCTTTGCCCGCCTTCGCGCCGCGGGGAGCCCCGCCACGGCGCGTCCTGGTCGGCCAGGGTGTCGAGCACAAGCTGACACCAGGTCGTCGCCGCGTTGACGGCCACTCTCGCGTGGCGCGGCCGGACGCCCACCCGTGCGGTCGCCGGGCCGTGGCCAACTCCATATCCGCGGTTGCGCAGCTCGGCTAGGCCATTGGCGATCGTGCTGACCGCGCCGAGGATCCGCTTGACCGCTTCGCTGCCGTCTGGACCAGACGACTCCGATGGATGCAATCCGAGTGCCGACTGTGCCTTCCTGGCTAGCTCGGGAAGATCCCAGCGATCGTCGATGGCCTCGTCGAGTTGGCCCAAGACGACCTTCGCAGTGCTCTCGATCAGTTCCTTCGCGCTCCCGATCGCCTGAGCTGGGTCGTCCTCGGCAGCTCGGGAGATGCGGTCGAGCTGCTCGCGGATCGCCGACGGGTCAGACAGTCCGGCCAGTGACCCGGCCGTCAGTCGGACCAACGAGGGCCGGATCTGCCCGGTGGCCTCATCAACGGTGTACCCGTCGCGTTTCAGCGAGCTGTGGAACTGCTTGAGCTTTGGGCCGTCCCAACCATGTAGCAGGCGTTCCGCCACCCGAAGAAAGCGGCGGACGTGCTCGGAATCGGTCCAGTCGATCGCGGACATGTACTCCTGTGCCCGAAACCTTCGCGAGCTGGAGTCCTCGAAATGACACTCCACATCGGGTGCGAACCCTTCGTCCTGGAACGCAGAATCGATCTCCCCCAGCGTGCTGTCGGTCATCAACCCCCGGAATAGCCCACGCGTCGTCCGACCGACCAGCTCGGTCACGAACCAACCCGCCCTTCCGGAGAGGGGCTGGTCACCGGCGTGTGTGATCGCCGGCACACCGACGAGTGGGCAACCCCGGACGGCTCACGGCGCTGGTGTGGGCACCGGCTGCGCCCAGCTCGACCGCGTGCCGGTGTTGGGCCGGCGACAGCGACGCCGTCGGAGGCATCGTTGGTTGCAGGCACCCCTCGATCGTCCGCGTGTCATACGCGGATGTCAACTACGTCAGACGTATAGTTCCGTCCGTCGGCTGCGCACCGACCCCGGCTGCCCACCGGGGACGGACCGCCGATGCGGGCGGACCGGCCGGGGAGCCGGCTGACCTCGGCGAAGAGGTCGGGTTTCCGTACGACGACGGGCGTGAGAGGAGGTGAGCGGGATGGCGAAATCCAGTGCCAACAAGATGACCAGCGCGAAGGTCGCGACCAAGGCGTCGAAGATCCTCGGCGACGGCCGGTCGAGCCCCAGGTCGAAGGCGGTTGCCGCCAGTGCCCTGGCGCAGGCGAAGCCGAAGCGCTGAGAGTCGTCTCCCGGCACCCGCGTTGGCGCCGGTGCCGGGACACGTCTCGCTCTAGAACGGCCACTCACTGCCAGAAGTCTGCGCGGTCACGGAGGTGCGTTTGCTTGTTTGCGGCACTCCTGCTGATCCGGTCCGAGTTGCTCAGCGGGCCGGTGAGCGCCTCTTCTACGAGCAGCCGGCTCACGCCGCCAGGTCCGAGCGTCGGCGGACCGGGGCGACGGTCGCCAGCGAAGTGATCTGCGTCAGACCAATTTCCGGCGCGCCGTGCGACCGCTCCGCGGTTCAGCCGGCGCCCGACGACACTCGCCGTGTGCGCCTGTTCGGCGAGGAACGACCACCGCCACGCCCGCGTCGCGATCCAGTCGAGGTCGGCCAGTCGTCAAGCGCGCCGGTTGGGAATCGGTCGAGCGCGCCAGCCCAGTCAGTCGTCCAGATCCTTGCCGTTGACCATGACCCCCAGGAGGGGCAGAAGTCGGTACTCCGGTCGCCATTCGTCCAGGTTGGGCTCAGGGGCGGTCAGGTTGTTGAACAGGGTGCTCGTCACTTCCGTCAAGCTCTGCTCGACCAAGCCGCGCTGTGAGGCATCAAGAGACGCCTGCATCGCTGGCGTCATTCCCTGCACCGCTGCCCGATCCACAAGCGCCGCGTAACCCGCACGGGGGTCACGAACGATCCACCGAACGTTTCCGTCAAGATGTAGAACCGCGTACACCCATGCGCCTCGGCTGGTGGGCACAACGTAAGTGGGACTGTCGTGCCGGCACCGTTGCATGGCTGTCCCCCAGGACGCGAAGGTCGAGACCCAGTTGACCTCGCTCGCGTCGCTGTGTAGCTCATCAAGTCGCTTATGCCATTTGCCTCGCCGTTGGACCCCGAGCTTGCCGGGAAGGATCAGCGCGGTGCGCGGGTAGCTCTCGGTGTTGCTCGCGAGAAGGTCACCGAGGGAGGTGGCAAGCGCGCTCGCGGCCTGACTGGCTGCTGCGGCTTCGGTGAACGATGGATCATACCCGCTGTGGACCACTCTGTTGCGTAAGCTTGCGACCTGCTTAAACCAGTCGTGGATCGCGCCTGGCTCGTCCACGGACCACTGACCTCCCAGTCGGGAGTGATAGTGCTTCTTCACCCTGGCGGTTATCCCGCTCTTGCCCGAGTCGAAGATTGCCGCGGCCTCCTCCGGTCGGAGCGCCTCCTCCCAGAGCATGTGGGCGAGCAGATTGTCCAGGAGCACCTCACAGGAAGTCGCCGCGAACAACGCCACGGATCGGTAGGAGCCCTCCAAGGATAAGGCCACCTGCGTTTCGCGCACGAACTCCATATAGTCGGTGATGAAGCCTCGGTAGGACTGCTGTTGCAGCGCGACCTGGAATTGGTCGAGTTCTTGATCACTGAGATCCTCGTCGCGGACGTCTTGCCGTAGGTTCATGTTGAGTATGTAGAGCGATAGGGGCACGGCGAACGGGAGGACCTGTCCTTGCTCGTCGACGAGTCGCCTGACGCCGAAAGGCACAGCGAACGGCATCGTTTCCCTGGATGCCAATCGGATCGGCGCACGCCGGACGAGGTAGTATGCCCGCTGGAATTGGCGTAGAAATCCGATCCCAGCGTCGAACGTATCGCTGATCTGCTGCTCTGCTTCGTCGGTGAGGTCGCAGGCGACTGCGATCTCCGCGTAGGTCCGCTGGGACTTGGGAACTTCCTCGTCGACCTCAGCAGTCCCGTCCTGATCGCCGGTATCGGACGCCATCGTGTTTGCGGGCTTCGGCAACACTTGGTCTGCCAGCTCGAACAGGTGGTTGATCTCTTGCGAAGAACTCGACGAGGACGTATACCGATGGAATACCACTGAAGCCGCCCTGTGCCATGGCGGAGGCATCGGCCGTCCCGCCATCTGCGCTTTCAGATACTGCTCACGCGAGGTAGGCGACCCACACGAGATGAGGTACTTGTCCGGTAGACCCAGCGGCTCCGGCAGCGGCACGATGAAGTAGACGAGGTGCGAGTGGATCACCTCGCCGCCGCTCGCCGTCGAGAACTGGTCGTTCTTCATCGTCCTGATCCTTCCGTCGAGGGACCTCGACCATCCGTGGGGCTCACGCTGGGGAAGTGATTACTGTCCGGGTACGGCCAGCAGCAGCCCGGTTCATTACCCGCCGGTCCGCGACACCGCCGGAGGGTTCGCGCCCCACGACCCGCTACCGGCTGAGCCGATCGCCGACCGCCACCATGATCTCCTCACCGTGGTAACGGCTGTCGAACCGCGACCGCGCGCCTGGGTCGGCGAGCACAACCACGTGCTCGCCGCGCTGTCCCGTCGTCCCTGAACGCGGGCTGCGGCGCCCCGGGCCTACCCGGTGCGGACGGGGGATGCTGTCGCCGGTGGGCACCACCGGTCCCGCCGGGCGTGACCGAGGCCGACGTCGGGTTTGCATCGTTTACGGCAGTTTGCGTTCCAGATCCGCAAACAGCCGACAAGGACGCGAAGTTGACCGTCCACGCAACCCACGACCGGGTGACGACCACCTGGCACGGGAGCCGGCACCTCCCGTCTGAGCCGCTGGTCGAACCACGATGTAGCTATAGACCCCGTGACTCGGGTCAGATCGTGGCCCCTGAGGACGGCGGTCAGCCGACCACCTCGGTGACGCACGGGAGGTGCGGTGCCGATGCGAGCCGCGCGTCGGCGGTGATCAGCGGCGCGTCCAGCGCCGCCGCGAGTGCTACGTACAGCGCGTCGTAGAAGCTCAGGTTGTCCCGCAGCGCCCAGGCGACAGCGGCGAGCGAGCCGCAGTGGTCGTGCCGGTGCGTGACCAGACGGGGCGACGCGAGGAGCAGCGTCGCGGCCAGCTCGGGCGCCAGCTGGCCGCGCAGGGTCATCCGTCGCAGGACACTGCCCAGCTCGGCGTCGATCAGGTGCGGCGCGTGGCAATCCGCTGCCGCCATCCGCCGGCGCAGCGCGACGGACTCACCGTCGGTCCGTGTCGTCGCCGCGATCAGGGCCGAGGCGTCCAGGACGATCGCGTTCACCGACGGTCGGCGGCGACATCGTCCGCGATCTGCCGGCCGGACGCGTCGGAACCGCCCCACCGGGCGAGCGCGCGCTCGATCAGCTCCAGCGTCTCCGCGCTCGAGGGAGTCTCCGCCAACTCGACGACCCGCTCGCGCATGTACGCCTGGATCGACTGACCGTCCCGGCGGGCGCGACGCCGCAGCGTCTCGTAGACCGCCTCGGGAAGGTCTCGGACCTGGATCGTCGGCATAGCGCTAAAGTAGCGCTACAACTCCCCGCTTAACAGCTGACTATAGTTCTGGTCATGCCTGAGACGACCTCGCTGGCCAACGTCAAGGCCAAGCTGTCCGCTTACGTCGAGACCGTCCACGCCACGCACGACCGGGTGACAATCACCCGGCAGGGCGAGCCGGTGGCCGTGCTCATCAGCCCGGCGGAGTTGGAGTCCATCGACGCGACGCTGGAGGTCCTCAGCGACCCGGCGTTCAACCTCGCCGAGTTCCTCGCCGAGGGCGAGCACGCGGACGCCCATCCGGAGGAGTCGATGTCGTGGGAGCGGTTCAAGGAAGCTGTCGAGTTCAAGGCCGAGCATGGTGGGTGGCCTGACTGGTACCAGGAGTGACCTACCGCGTCGACCTCAGCAAGCACGCACGCCGCGGGTACAACCGCCTCCCGTTCGACGTCGCGGTGGCTGTCGGCGCACTGTTCGACGGCCTGCTCGCCAGCAACCCGCACCGGGTCGGCTCGGTCCTGCTCGATCCGCCGCTGGCGGGTGTCCATCGCGCGAAGCGCGGTGAGTACGTCGTCCTCTACGACATCGACGACGATGCGATGGTCGTCCAGGTCCGCCGCATCGAGCACCGTCGCACGGTTTACGGCCGACCGCTGCCCACATGACGGGCGTCCTTCGCCGGCTCGACGCTCGCCCGCCTCGACCCGCGCGAGGACGGCCGAGGTGTCCTGGTGGAGTTCCGGATCGGCACGGCGGTCATGCCACCTACGGTAAGAGCTGCGTTCTGCGGCACCGCGGCCCTCGGGTCAGCGGTTGTCGAAGTCCATCGAGCCGAGCACCGCCGACGGACAAGGACCCCCGTGAGCTCGACCAGCACGACAAACCTCGTCACCGACCCGCGGCGACTCGTCGACAAGCTGTGGTCCTACTGCAACCTGCTCCGTGACGACGGGGTCTCCACCATCGAGTACATCGAGCAGCTGACCTATCTGCTGTTCCTCAAGATGGCCGACGAGCGAGCGCACCGATCGCTGAACCCGGAGCGGATCGTCCCGGAGCAGTTCTCCTGGCAGAAGCTGCTCGACGCGGACGGGGACACCCTGGAGGTCACCTACCGGCACATCCTGGACAACCTCGGCCGGCAGCAGGGCACCCTCGGGACCATCTTCCGCAAGGCGCAGAACCGGATCCAGGACCCAGCCAAGCTCAAGCGACTCGTCGTCGACCTGATCGACAAGGAGAACTGGTCCGCCTCCGGTGTCGACATCAAGGGCGACGCCTACGAGCAGCTGCTGGCCAAGGGCGCCGAGGACGTCAAGACCGGCGCCGGGCAGTACTTCACCCCAAGAGCGCTGATCTCGGCGATGGTCGACTGCGTCCGGCCGACCGCCGACGACGAGGTGCTGGACCCGGCCGCGGGGACCGGCGGCTTCCTGCTCGCCGCTCACGAGAGCGCCGCTTCCGATGCGGAGGACCTGACCCCTGACCAGCGCTCGCATCTACGTGACGGTTTCGTGCACGGCGTGGAACTGGTCGACGGCACGGCGCGGCTGGCCGCGATGAACCTGCTGCTGCACGGGATCGGGTCCGCCGGTGGCCCGAGCCTGATCGAGGTGAAGGACGCACTGCTCACCGATCCCGGCCGGCGGTGGTCCGTCGTGCTGTCCAACCCGCCGTTCGGCCGCAAGTCCTCGCTGACGATGGTCGGCGCCGACGGCCGGGAGGCCCGCGAGGACACCGAGATCGAACGGCAGGACTTCGTCGTCACCACCTCGAACAAGCAGCTCAACTTCGTCCAGCACATCGCCACCGTGCTCGCCATCAACGGGCGCGCGGCGGTGGTCCTGCCGGACAACGTGCTGTTCGAGGGGGGCGCCGGGGAGACGCTGCGCCGACGCCTGCTCGCGGACTTCGACCTGCACACGATGCTCCGCCTACCCACCGGGATCTTCTACGCCCAGGGCGTCAAGGCCAACGTGCTGTTCTTCGACAAGCGCCCCGCCGCCGAGAATCCTTGGACCGAGCGGCTCTGGATCTACGACCTGCGGACCAACCAGCACTTCACGCTCAAACAGAACCCGCTGCGCCGCGAGCACCTACAGGACTTCGTCGACTCCTACCGGCCCGGCCGGCCGAGCAGCGAGCGGACCGAGACCGACCGGTTCCACGCGTTCACCCACGACGAGCTCGTCGCCCGCGACAAGGCCAACCTCGACATCACCTGGCTGCGCGACGACTCCCTGGAGACCGGCGACAACCTGCCGCCGCCGGAGGTCATCGCCCGCGAGATCGTCGAGGACCTGACCGCCGCCCTCGCCGAGTTCGAGGCGGTCGCGGCCGCCCTGGAGGCCTCGGCCGGGCGCGCGACCGCGGACGGACTGGGCGCTACCTGACCGGCACGACGTCCAGCGCCGCGGGCAGACCCTCGAAGTCGCCCGGGTTCCTCGTCAGCAGCGGCAGGTCGGCGGTCACGGCGACCGCGGCGATGAGCAGATCGAAGCGCCGGAGCCGCGGCTCGCGACCCGCGGCCCGGACCGCCGCGCACAGCGCCCCGTACACCCGGGCGGCGCCCGGATCGAACGGGAGCGCGTCGAAGGTTGCCGTGACCCAGCCGTAGCGCTCCGCACGCGCGGCGTTCACCAGCGGATCAGGCGTGTGGAGCCCGAAAGCGAGTTCAGCCAGCGTGATCGTGCTGACCGCGGCGGTCTCGGCCGCCCGGGCGACCGCAGCCGCCGGGAAGTCGATGACGACAGAGGTGTCGAGCAGTGCTCTCGGAACTGCCGTCACCGACTCCACGGATCGCAGTCCGTTTCGTCGAGGTGCCGGTCGAGGTCTGCACGTTCGGCGCGGAACTTCTCGACGCCCCAGTCCGGCAGGGTCGCGGCGGTGTCGGCCAACCGCGCCACCGGGACGAACCGCTGCGGCCCAGCCGTCGGGGCCCCCCGGTGCGGCACCAGGTCGGCGACGGGCCTCCCGTTGCTCGTCACCACGAAGCTCTCACCTGCCGACACCCGGCGCATGACCGACCCGCTGTCGTTGCGGAGTTGACGTTGGCTGATCGTCGTCGGCACGGGTCGACCGTAGCGCCGATGTGCTACGCCGCGACCGGCTGCGCGACCTAGAGCGAAGACGTAGAGCGAACCTGACCGGTTCCGATCGACTCCGGTCGGTAGACGGTTGACTACGGCTGAGTTTGAGCGTTTTGTATCGATCACCTACTTGTCGGCGCCGACGCCAACCGCGTCGGGCCCGTTCCCCGGAGGTCCTGTCCGATGAAGCAGCAGGTCACCAACTCCACGTCCGCCGTCCCGGCCGGCTCCACGCCGGACGTCGCGCCGGACGTCGCGCCGGACGCCTCCGTCGGCGCAGCGCCGGGCGGCCCCGGCCGTCGCCGATTCCTGTCCGGGGTCGCCGGCGTCGGCGCCGCGGCCGCGCTGGCCGTTCCGGGCTCGGCGGCTGCCGCCCCCGGCCAGCCGGCCGGTCGCGGCGGCGAAGGCCACGGCGGTGGAGGCCACGGGGGCGGAGGCCACGGGGGCGGAGGCCACGGGGGCGAAGGGCCCGGGGCCCTGTCGACCCGGCTGCCGGTGTTCGAGCCGATCCGACCGGAGGCGGTCCCGCTCGCGGTGCGCTCGCCCTACCTGTCGACCTGGCTGCCGGCGGACAACCTGCCCGGGACCTGGCCCACGTTCTGGACCGGCCGCGTCACCGCGATGGCGGGTATCGCCCGGATCGACGGCACGTCGTACCTCTTCCTCGGCAACCCTGCCCTTGGCAATCCGTTCCCGACCATGCGGCAGACGGCGCTGGTGACGACCTCGACCCGGTCGACGTTCACCTTGGAGCAGGCCGGCGTACAGGTGGTCGTGGAGTTCTTCTCCCCGGTCGAGCCCGGCGACATCAGGCGGCAGAGCGTTCCTTTCTCCTACGTCAGCGTCAGCGCGTCCAGTACCGACCGGAAGTCGCATGCGGTGACCCTTTACCTGGACATCTCCGGTGAGTGGGCATCGGGCTCGCCGACGACGCCCATCACCTGGGACGAGCAGTCCGTCCGCGGGTCCGGGCAGTCGCTGGTCAGTCTCAGCGTCACCCCGGCCAACCCCAGGGTCCTCACCGAGAACGGGGATTCCGCCGAGTGGGGCACCATCGTGTGGTCCACCGCGCAGCGCCGGGGTCTGACCTGGCAGATCGGCGCGGACGCCGACGTGCGCACCCAGGCGACGACGAAGGGCGTGCTCACCGGCACCGTCGACTCCGTCAAGCCACGGCCGATCAACGACCGCTACCCGGTCTTCGCCTTCAACCTCGACCTGGGCCGCGTCGGTCGCGAGAGCACCGCTCCGCTCGTGGTGAGCATCGGCCATGTCCGCGAACCGGCGCTGAGCTATCTCGGAAAGGACCTCGCGCCGCTGTGGACGAGCTACTGGCAGTCCTGGCAGGCGATGGTCGCGGCGTTCCACGCCGACGTGACCGCGGCACGACGCCGGGCCGACGCGCTGGACACCCGGATCGAGCGCGACGCCACGAGGGCGGCCGGCCCGCGGTACGCGGCGCTGTGCGCCGTCGCGCTGCGGCAGGCCTACGCCGGAACCGAACTGGTCCGCGGCCCCGACGGCCAGCCGTGGGCCTTCCTGAAGGAGATCTCCAGCAGCGGCAACGTGTCCACGGTCGACGTTATGTACCCGTCCGTCCCGGTATTCCTCTATGCCGACCCGGAGTACCTGAAGCTGCTGTTGGCACCGCTGCTGAGCTACGTCGAGAACAACCCCTACCCGAAGACGTTCGCACCGCACGACATCGGCGCCAGCTACCCCAACGCCAGTGGCCACCTCACCACCGGCGAGGAGGACATGCCGGTCGAAGAATCCGCGAACATGATCATCATGGTGGCCGCCTACCTGGCGCGGACCCGCGCCGCGGACGCCCGCGTCTATGCCACCGCGCATTACCGGGTGCTCAAGCAGTGGGCGGACTACCTTGTCGCGAACGCGCTGGACCCCGCGAACCAGAACCAGACCGATGACTTCACCGGGTTCATCGGGCACAGCGTCAACCTGGCCCTGAAGGGGATCGTCGGCGTCGGAGCGATGGCACAGATCGCGCGTGCGGCCGGCAACGGCGCCGATGCGGCGCACTACTCCTCGGTGTCGAGGGACTACATCGGTCAGTGGGCGGTCAAGGCCCAGGACGCTTCGGGCACTCACCTCAAGCTCGCCTACGACCTGCCCGGCACCTGGAGTCTGAAGTACAACGGCTATGCCGACCGGCTGCTCGGACTCGGGTTGGTCCCCCGCGCGGTCGCCGACGAGGAGGCTGCCTGGTACCTCTCGCGGGCCAACACCTACGGCGTCCCCTTGGACATCCGGCACACCTATACCAAGGCCGACTGGGAGATGTGGACCGCCGCCTGGCTGAAGGACCACACCGAGCTGCGCGACCTGCTGGTGGAAAGCCTCTACCTGTTCACGACCACCACCGGATCCCGGGTGCCGATGACCGACTGGTACGAGACGGTCATCGACCGGCAGGTGGGCTTCCAGGCCCGGCCGGTGGTCGGCGGTTTCTACGCCCTGCTGACCGTCTGAGACCCGGGATCGAGAGACGAGGACGGACGATGTCGACTGCGTTCCGAACCCGCGGGCCGGGGCTGCTCGCGGCCATGGCGCTGGTGATCCCACTACTGCTCGGCACGTCGGGGACGAGCGCCGCCTCCGCGGTTCACCCCGCGGACCCGGGGCAGGTGCCCGTCGCGGCGACGCCGCCCGTCCGCCCGCAGCCGGTCACCGGTACCCACCTGCTCGACCACGGGTCCTACCTCGCGGGCCTGAACGACCCGAATTGGTACGAGGCGAACATCCCGTTCGTCGACCTGCCGGACAAGACGATCCAGGACGTCTACTACTACCGCTGGCGAGTCTGGAAGGAGCACCTGCGCTACACCAATCCGACCGACGGCTGGATCTCCACCGAGTTCCTCGACTGTTGCGGCTACGCGGCGCCCTACCAGGCCGTCAATGCCGCAGCCGGCCACCAGATCAGCGAGGGGCGGTGGCTGCGCAACCCCGAGTACGTCGACGACTACACCCGCTTCTGGCTGACCGGCCCGGGCTCGGGACCGAAGCCGGCCACCGACGCGGTGAACGCCGACACCACCGACTGGGCCCACGAGTACAGCTTCTGGTTGGCCAGCGCCGCCTACGGGCGGGCCCAGGTGTCCGGGGACCTCACCGAAGTGACGAAGCTGCTGCCGCAGCTGGAGCGTCAGTACCGCGGCTGGGACAAGCAGTTCAACGCCGACCTGGGGCTGTACTGGTCGGTCCCGGTGTGGGATGCGATGGAGCTGTCCGCGTCGTCCTATCGGTCCAGCGACCCCTACCACGGGGGAGCCGGGTACCGGCCGACGCTGAACTCCTACCAGTACGGCGACGCGATGGCGATCAGCCGGATCGCGGCCCTGGTGCACGACCGGAAGACCCAGTCCGCGTACGCACGGCGAGCCACGAACCTCAAGGCGGCCATGCAGAGATGGCTGTGGGATCCGGCCCGCGGCTTCTACTACGCGATGGCCCGGGACAACAATCCCCAGCACGCGCTGCTCGACACCCGGGAGGAGATCGGCTTCATCCCGTGGCAGTTCGGGGCGGCACAACCGGGTGACTCCACCGCCTGGGCGCAGCTGAAGGACCCGCAGGGCTTCGCCGCCCCGTACGGTCCGACCACCGCCGAGCGCCGCAGCCCCCTGTTCATGTTCGAGGCCGGGAACTGCTGCCGGTGGGACGGTCCGAGCTGGCCGTTCGCGACGGCGCAGACGCTGACCGGGCTGGCGAACCAGCTCGACGACTACCCCGCGCAGACCACGGTCACCAAGCAGGACTACGCCGACGCGCTGACCACCTATGCCCGGACCCAGTACCGCGACGGAAAGCCCTACGTCGCCGAGGCGCACGACCCGGATCGCAATTCCTGGATCTACGACGGTTTCAACCACAGCGAGGACTACAACCACTCGACGTTCAACGACCTGGTGCTCTCCGGCCTGCTCGGTCTGCGGCCGCAAACCGACGCCTCGCTGCGGATCCAGCCGCTGGTCCCGGCGGGCTGGGACCACTACGCCGTGGAGAACGTGCCCTACCACGGCCACAACGTCAGCGTCCTGTGGGACCGCGACGGGACGCACTACAAGCAGGGCGCCGGGATGAAGGTCTACCTCGACGGTCGGCTCGTCCGGTCCTCGGCGACCCTGAGGGACCTGACCGTGCCGGTGCCTGCGGTCAGGCGCACGCCGAAGGCAGCGGCCGGAGCCCCGCAGCGGCAGGTGAACGACGCGGCGAATCCGCTGCGTCAGGGCTACCCGAAGCCGATCACCTCCTACACGTGGCAGAACGACAACCCGTGGAGCGGCATCGACGGCAAGGTCTGGTTCACCGAGGTGCCGGAGAACACCCGGTGGACCAATTACTCCTCACCCAACGCCCACGACTACTACGGCGTCGACTTCGGCGTCGCCACACCGGTCGGCCACATCCGCTGGTACGGCTACGACGACGGTGGGGGAGTCCGGCCGGCCGCGGACTACCGCGTGCAGTACCTGACCGCAGCCGGATGGGCGGACGTACCCGGGCAGACCCGGGCCGAGGCCCGGCCGGTCGGGAACGGGCCGAACGACATCACGTTCCCGGTCGTCACGACGACGCAGGTGCGGCTGCTGTTCACCAACCCGCCCGGCGCGTACGTCGGCGTCACCGAGTTACAGTCGTGGAGTTCGTCCAGCGCGGACGCGGCCGTCACTGTCGGCCCGGCCAACTCCGCTGGTGCCGTCTCCGTCCAGGGCCCGACAGCGGTCACCGTCACGGTGCGCAACACGACCGGAACGGCCTTGACCCGCCTGTCGGTGTCGCTGGCGCTGCCCGCCGGGTGGACGGCCGTTCCGATCGCGGGCAGCAACGGCGCCGCAATCCCCCCCGGCGGCTCCAGGCAGGTGACGTTCACCGTCACGCCACCCGCCGACGCGGTGCCGGGCACGGTCACCGACCTGGTGGCCACCGCCGACTACACCTCGCGGCACGTGGCGCGCAGCACCCACAGCAGGCAGTCGCTCTCGATCGCCTACCCGGCCGGACAGCAGGCTCCGGTCGGCACCTGGACGCTGGACGAGGGATCCGGCGCGGTCGCGCACGACAGCTCCGGCGGCGGTCACGACCTGGCCCTGCAGAACGGCCCAGCCTGGGTACCCGGGCGATCGGGCTCGGCGCTGCAGTTCGACGGGGTGTCGCAGAGCGCCCAGACCGCAACCCCGGTCGTGGACACCGCGGGGAACTTCAGCGTCGCGGCCTGGGTCCAACTGACCGGCACCGACCACTTCGCCACGGCGCTGAGCCAGGACGGCACCACCACCAGTGGGTTCTTCCTGCAGTACTCGCTGGCCGACGGCCGGTTCGCCTTCGCCACCGGCGAGGGCCGCGCGCTGGCCGACGCCCAGCCGGTCACCGGCCGCTGGTACCACCTGGTCGGGGTGCACGACGCGAACGCCGGCACCTACACCCTCTACGTCGACGGGCAGCCGCAGGCGCGCGTCCTGCACCAGGCGCCGGGCGACCCCGCGGCGGGACCGTTCGCCGTCGGCCGCGGGTTCGCCGGCGGTCGCCCGACCGACTTCTGGCCGGGCACCATCGACCAGGTCCACGCCTGGAACCGGGTGCTGCCGGCCGCGGACGTGTCGGCCCTGTATGCCTCGGGTGGCTGAGGACGCCTCGGACACTGGCGTCGTGGACGTGCCGGGGATCGACCCTGACCGGCACGTCCACGGCTCCGGTCCGACCGAGGCGGTCAGGCGGCGGGGCGCCAGTAACCTGACCGTGACCGAATCACCTCGGAGGGACCCTTGATGACCGCTGTCGCGACACCGCCCACCCCGACCGGGGCCGACTCGACGCTGCCGCCGTTCAAGGTCGCCGACCTGTCCCTGGCCGAGTTCGGCCGCAACGAGCTCCGTCTCGCCGAGCACGAGATGCCTGGCCTGATGGCGATGCGCGAGCGGTTCGGGCAGAGCAAGCCGCTGACCGGGGCACGGATCACCGGGTCGCTGCACATGACGGTGCAGACGGCGGTGCTGATCGAGACCCTGGTGGCCCTCGGCGCGGCGGTCCGCTGGGTCTCCTGCAACATCTTCTCCACCCAGGACCACGCCGCCGCGGCCGCGGTGGTCGGGCCGACCGGCACCGTCGAGGACCCGGCCGGCGTCCCGGTGTTCGCCTGGAAGGGTGAGACGCTGCCGGAGTACTGGTGGTGCACCGAACACGGGCTGGCCTGGCCGACCACCGGTCCGGACGGGCAGCCCGACGGGGGCACCGAGGGACCGAACATGATCCTCGACGACGGGGGCGACGCGACCCTGCTGGTCCACCTCGGCGTGCAGTTCGAGGCCGCGGGCGCCGTCCCGCACACCCAGGAGACCGACTCCGAGGAGTACGCGGTCATCCTGGACACCCTGCGCCGGTCGCTGGCCGAGGACTCCCGGCGCTGGACCGGCCGGGCCGCCGAGATCATCGGGGTCACCGAGGAGACCACCACCGGTGTTCTCCGGCTCTACGACTTCGCCCGCGCCGGCACGCTGCTGTTCCGCGCGATCAACGTCAACGACTCGGTCACCAAGAGCAAGTTCGACAACAAGTACGGGACCCGTCACTCCCTCATCGACGGGATCAACCGGGCCACGGACGTGCTGATCGGCGGCAAGGTCGCGGTGGTCTGCGGCTACGGCGACGTCGGCAAGGGCTGCGCGGAGTCGCTGCGCGGGCAGGGCGCCCGGGTGATCGTCACCGAGATCGACCCGATCTGCGCGCTGCAGGCGGCGATGGACGGGTTCCAGGTGGCAACCCTCGACGAGGTGCTGCCGATCGCGGACATCGTCGTCACCGCCACGGGGAACAAGGACGTGGTCACCGCCGAGCAGGTGGACGCGATGAAGCACCAGGCGATCCTGGGCAACATCGGCCACTTCGACAACGAGATCGACATGGCCGGGGTCGCCAAGGTGCCCGGCATCCGGCGCACCCGGATCAAGCCGCAGGTCGACGAGTGGACGTTCCCGGACGGGCACAGCGTCATCGTGCTGAGCGAGGGGCGGCTGCTGAACCTGGGCAACGCGACCGGCCACCCCAGCTTCGTGATGTCCAACTCCTTCACCAACCAGGTGCTGGCCCAGATCGAGCTCTACACCAAGCCCGACGAGTACGGCCGCGAGGTCTACGTGCTGCCCAAGCACCTGGACGAGGAGGTCGCGCGACTGCATCTCGCCGCGCTCGGTGTCCAGTTGACGACGCTGACCAAGGAGCAGGCCGAGTACATCGGCGTGCACGTCGAGGGCCCGTACAAGTCCGACCAGTACCGCTACTGACCGGGGCCGTCCCTGACCGGGGCCGCCACTGACCGGGGCCGCCTACTGCGAGGTCAGTGCCGGCGGCCGGCCAGCACGGCGGCGAGGTAGTCGGCCGGCGGTGTCCCGGGTGGCGGCGGCGTGACGCGGGCGGCGACGGCGTCGCCGAGCTGCCGGCCGAGCCGCTCGTCGGCCTCGGGGGACAGCTTCGGCCGCCGGTCCAGGTAGGAGCGCACCCGGCTGGCGAGCGCGTCGTCCAATCCGACCAGGTCGGACCGGGCGGTCCACGGCGTCAGCGACGCCGGCGGAGCCACCGGGTCCCTTCGGGGCCGGCGCGGTGCCCGCTCGCGGACGACGAAGGTGCCGGCGAGCCGGTCGCCGATCCGCTTGTCCCGGTCGGACAGCACCGCCGAGACCAGGCCGCCGGACCATGCGGTGGCGGGGAAGTCGACCAGGCCGGCGATTCCGCGGACCAGCGCCTGACCGAAGCTCACCGCCCCGCCGTCGTCGCGGACCGTCCGCACGCCGAGCGCCATCTTTCCCAGCGTGCGCCCGCGGTTGAGGGTGTCGAAGGCCACCGGGTAGCCGAGGAAGACCACCGTGGCGCCGGCGACCACCACCGCGCCGACCGCCGACGCCGACAGGTCGCCGACGCCGAGGAACACCGCCGTCAGGCCCAGCGCCGCGGCCACTGCGACCTCGACGGTGATGTCGATCAGGTAGGCGAGCATCCGCGTCGGAACCCGCGCCACCGGTAGATCCAGGACGACCCCGTCCCCGGTCACCAGTCCTGAGTCCGGTTCCCAGGCACTGGACACCGCTGGAGTCTGGCAGGCCGGGGCGGGGCACGACTGTCGGCCGGGTCTGGCACGGTGGCCTCCGTGGGGCCTCGTGGATCTTGACCGGCTCGTCACCGAGCGCCGGTCCGACTGGGACCGGCTGGACCGGCTTGGCCGTCGCCGCCGGCTGACCGGTCCCGAGGCCGACGAGCTGGTCGCGCTTTACCAGTCGGCCGGTGCCGACCTCACCCGGGTCCGCTCTGCCGGCACGGACCCCGCGACGGCGGCCCGGCTGTCCGGTGTGCTGGCCCGCGCTCGGACCGTGCTCACCGGGGCGCGGACGCCCGCCTGGCGGGCGGTCGCCGATTTCTTCACCGTCGACTTCCCGGTGACGGTGTACCGGTCGGCGCGGTGGAGTCTGTGGGCGGCGGGGGCGTCGCTCACGCTGGCTGCCGTCCTCGCCGGGTGGGTGTCGCGGACGCCGTCGGTGCTGGCGAACCTGGGCACCGGCGCGGAACTGCGGCAGCTGGCGTACACCGACTTCGAGAGCTACTACTCCACCGACTCCGCCGCGGCGTTCGGCGCGCGGGTCTGGACCAACAACGCCTTCATCGCCGCGCAATGCCTGGTCGTCGGGGTGCTGCTGGTCCCGGTGGTTCTGATCCTCGCCTCGAACGCGGCCAACATCGGGGTGTCCGCCGGGGTGATGGCGTCCTTCGGCCGACTCGACGTGTTCTTCGGGCTGATCGTCCCGCACGGCCTGCTGGAGCTGACGGCGGTGTTCGTCGCGGCCGGGGCCGGGATGCGGCTGGGTTGGAGCTGGATCGACCCTGGTCCGCTGTCGCGCGGGCAGTCGCTGGCCCGGACCGGCCGGGCCACGGTTCGGGCGGCCCTCGGGCTGACGGTCGTCCTGGCCGTGTCCGGGTTGCTGGAGTCGGTAGTCACCCCCTCGCCGCTGCCGACCTGGGCCCGGGTGGGGATCGGCGTCGTCGTCGAGGTCGCGTTCCTCGGCTACGTGCTCGTCCTGGGCCGGCGCGGGGTCGCCGCCGGCCGCGACGGGGACCTGGCCGCCGACGCGCGCGAGGCCGTCCTGCCGACCGCCGGCTGATCGCGACGGGAGCCGCTTCAGCTGACCGGCCGCGGCCGGTCAGCTGAAGGTGAACCAGTTGAGGTTGGTGAAGTCCTGACCGGAGCCGGTCGCGAACGTCAGGTAGACGGTGTGGGTGCCGGTGGTCGCGGTGATGGCCCCGGGCACCGTCTTCCAGCTCTGCCAGCCGCCGGTGCTGCCGACGGACACGCTGCCGATCACCGGACCCGTCAGGCTGTCCAGGCGCACCTGAACGGTGCCGCTGACGCCGGCCGCGGCTCCGGAGGCAACCCGCGCGGAGAAGGTCCGCAGCCCCGTGCCGCCGAAGTTCACGTTGTCGTACCTGAGCCAGTCGCCGTTGCCGATCCAGCCGACGTCCCGACCGCCGCCGGTGTCCGACGTCGTCTCCGTGCCGGTGCCGGACTGCGCGCTGGCGCTCTCCGCCTGGATGGTGGACGTGGCGCTCGTACCCGTGGGCGCACCGCCGCCGGCGGCCGGCTTGTTGTAGACGGCGACCGAGTCGATGACCATCGCGCCGCCGGACACCGTCGACCCGTTCGGACCTCCACCGAAGGCGTTGGGGAAACCGCCACCGATGGCCAGGTCGTAGATGATGAAAAACGGGTGGTCCGCGGCATTGGACCACGTGGTCGCGTCGACCTGATCGGCGCGGATCGTGAAGTAGTTCGCGCCGTCCAGGTAGTAGCGGATCTGCTCCGGAGAGGTCGAGCGGTCGATCTCCACGGCGTAGTCGTGGAAACCGGTCTGGCAGCCCGGGCACGCGTGCTCGCCACTACCGATCCCGGTCGACTCGTTGCACGGGCCGCCCGGGTTGACGCCACAGTGCAACGTGCCGAACACGGAGCTGCGCCCGTTGATGTCCTCCATGATGTCGACCTCGCCGATGCCCGGCCAGGTCCCGCCCGTGCGCAGGCCCGCGCCGAGCATCCAGAACGCCGGCCAGTAGCCGGCGCCGTTGGCGGTGCTCACGTTCGGCTGCTGCAGGACCGACTCCATTCGGACGACGCCGCCGGGTGCCGCGCCGAACGTTGCGGCCTGCGTCTCCACCCGCCCCGAGGTCCATCCGCTGCCCGGGTCGGTGCCGGCGTGCAGCGCCTTGAGCACGAGGTGACCGGCGCCGTCCTGGTAGACGTTGGCGGTGCTGGAGGTCATCGTCTCGATCTCGCCGGTGCCGAAGGTGTAGCCCGGGCCGGTGTCGTATTTCCAGGTCGAGGAGGGGAGACCGGTCCCTGCCGCGCCGCTGAAGTCGTCGCTCCACGTCGTGCTGAAACCGGGTGGCGGAGCGGGGACCGCGGCGTGGGCCGGAGACGCGGGACCGATGACGGTCAGCGGAACGCCCACCACCGCGGCGGCGGTCAGTGCCGCCAGCAGCCGACGGGCTCTCCGCCGCGACCCCGGCGTACCGAAACCGGCGGACACACGGGACAGACGGGACACGTTGGCGACGCTGCGCATGACTCGGCTCCTTCGTCGACAGCCTCAGGCGACCTGAAGTTACGCCTGTCTGACTAACGGTGACGAGCTCGCCGGCGACTGCGGGCCTGACGCCTGGTCCCGGCGTCGAGCTGTCCGACAGCGACAGTGGTTCCGGCCCGGCCGACCCGACGGCCGCCCTGGGCGTCGTCAGGTGTCGCTGCCGGACAGCCACGTCGGACGGGACCCGGCGGGCGCATCATCGGCGGATGAGCTACGAACTGGTCCGTCCCCGTAACCGGGTGATAGCGGGCGTTTGCAGCGGGCTGGCCGACCGCTACGGGCTGCGGGCGAGCACGGTCCGGCTGATCTTCGTCCTGTCCTGCCTGCTGCCGGGGCCGCAGGTTCTGGCCTACCTGGCGCTGTGGATCCTGATGCCGGACGCGTCCCGGCGCTGACCCCGGCCCCTGTCCCCGGCCCCTGACCCGGCCCGGCTGGGTCAGAGCCGGGTCACAGGCGGGTCCAGAGCCGCCCGGTGCGTTTGAGCTCCAGATACAGGTCGGCCAGCCGGGGGGCAATCGCGTCGGGCGGGGCGTCGAGAACCAGGACGCCGTCGCGTTCCAACGCCGCGGCCGCGTCGGCCCGGTCCAGCCGGTCCCGGGCGGCGGCGCCGGCGCTGTAGACCGCGCCGAGTTCGTCGTCGGCTGATCGCGGGTCGGCGGATCTCGCGTCGGCCGGTCCGGCGCCCGCGGACGCCGGGTCGGCCACGGCGGCGACCACGACGGTGTGCCGACGCAGCAGCGTGGCCAGGGCCGGGCGCAGTCCGGACCGGACGACCGGCCCGTCCAGACCGGTCAGCACCACCACCAGCGACCCCGCGGGCGCCCGGGTCAGCACGGTCCGGGCGAGCAGCCGGTGGTCGGTCTCCACCAGCGCCGGCTGCACGGTTGCGGTCACCTCCGTCACCGCGGCCAGCGCGCGGGCCCGCGCCGGGTCCCGCAGCTGGGCCCGGACCAGGCGGTCCAGCACCACCAGCCCGACCCGGTCACCGGCCCGGGTGGCCAGCGCGATCAGTAGCAGCGCCGCGTCGAGCAGGAAGTCCAGCCGGGTCGCCGGCCCGTCGGCGGACTCCAGCCGCCCCGCGCTGGTCCGCCCGGAGTCGAGCACGACGAACACGCTGCGGTCCCGCTGCGGCCGCCACGTCCGGACCACGACTCCGCCGCCGCGGGCGGTGCCGCGCCAGTCGATCGACCTGACGTCATCGCCCGGGACGTACTCGCGCAGCGCGTCGAACTCGGTGCCCGGGCCGCGGACGGCCACCGGGCTGGATCCGTCGAGCTCACGGAGCCGGGCCAGGCGGGACGGCAGGTGCCGCCGGCTGGCGAAGGCGGGCAGGGCGCGAACAGTGCCGGGAACCACCCGGGACCGTTGCCGGGCGGCCAGTCCCAGGGGCCCGACGCTGCGCACAGTCACCCGGACCGCGTGCCGGTCTCCGCGGCGGGTCGGGCGGACCGTCGAGGCGAGTACCCGACGCTGCCCGGCCGGGACGTCCAACCCCAGCCGCCGCGGGCTCGCCCCGGCCGACGGCGGCCAGGCGTCGCGGAGCACGCCCGCGACCCGCCGCCGGCCGGTGTTGGTCAGGACCAGCAGGGACTCGGTGGCCTCACCGAGCCGGACCCCGGTGTCCGGCGACCGGCTGATCGCCACCGCGGACACCGACCCGGCCAGCAGCGCGTCCACCCCTGCCAGCGCCAGTACCGCGAGGGTCACCGCGACCACGCCGCCGGCGGTCGGGGTGACCAGTGCGACGACGAACGCGCCCACCAGCGCGACCAGGGCGGTCCTCCCGGTCAGGGCCATCGCGCAGCCCGACCGCCCCCCGACCGGCCGGTCAACGCGGCACGCCGACGCTGGCCAGCACACCGTCCAGCACCGCCGCCGCGGTCGCCCCCTCCAGCTCCGCCTCCGGCCGCAGCTGGACCCGGTGGGTGAGCACCGGGCGGGCCAGGGCCTTGACGTCGTCGGGGGTGACGTAGGCGCGACCGGCCAGCCACGCCCAGGCGCGCGCCGCCGCCAGCAGCGCAGTCGACCCCCGCGGGGAGACGCCCAGCCGTAGCGACGGCGTCGACCGGGTCGCCTGGGACAGGTCGGCGATGTAGCCGATGACCTCCGGCCGGACCTCGACGGTCCGGACGGCGGCCCGGGCGGCGGCGATGTCCTCGGCACCCGCGACCGGCCGGATCCCGGCGCCGGCCAGGTCGCGCGGGTCGAAGCCGCGGGCGTGCCGGGTCAGCACCTCCACCTCCTCGGCGCGGACGGGCAGCGGTAGCTCGACCTTGAGCAGGAACCGGTCCAGCTGCGCCTCGGGCAGTGGGTAGGTGCCCTCGTACTCCACCGGGTTCTGGGTGGCGACCACGACGAACGGGTCCGGCAGTGGGCGCGGGCGGCCCTCGACGCTGACCTGCCGTTCCTCCATCGCCTCCAGCAGCGCCGCCTGGGTCTTCGGCGGCGTCCGGTTGATCTCGTCCGCCAGCAGCAGGTTGGTGAACACCGGCCCGTCGCGGAAGGAGAACTCGGCGCTGCGGCTGTCGTAGACCAGCGACCCGGTGATGTCGCCGGGCATCAGGTCCGGGGTGAACTGCACCCGGGCATGCGAGAGCCGCATCGCCTCGGCCAGGGCCCGGACCAGCAGCGTCTTCGCGGTCCCCGGCACCCCCTCCAGCAGGACGTGACCGCGGCACAGCAGCGCGACGACGAGGGCGGACACCGCGCCGGACTGGCCGACGACGGCCCGGCCCAGCTCGGTACGGACGGCGTCCAGTGCCGCCCGGGCCCGGAGTGCCTCCGGCGGCTCGCCGACGGCCCGCACGTCCGGCGCCTCGTCGACGGCTCGCACGTCCGGCGCCTCGTCGCCGGATGTTCTGGTCGGCGCGTCGGTGGGGTCCTCGGTCACGTCGCTCGGGTCCTCTCGATCAGGTCGGCCAGCCCGCGGGCGAGCCCGGTCAGCGCCTCGTCGTCGTCCGGATCCGGGCCGGCCAGCAGCGCCTCGACATCGCCCGGCGAGCGCCCGGACCGCGCGGCCACGGCTGCCACGAGACCGGTTGCCACCAGCCCGCGTGCCACCGGCCCGGGTGCCACCGGCCCGGTTCCCACCAGCCCGGGTGCTACCGGGCCGGGGTGCGCCTCCGGCCGGCCGGCATCGCGGCGGGGGACGGGCTGACCGACCCGGACGGCGAGGTCGCGGACGGCGACCGCCCGCAGCGCGCCCGCCGCCGCGTCGCGGGCCCGGTGCCGCCGGTACAGCCGCGCCCGGCCCGCCGTCGTCTCGCCGGCCGCGACGACGACCGGCAACCGCTCAGGCACCACCGGCCCGATGCGCCGGCCGCGGGCCAGGGCGAACAGCAGCGCCGCCACCGCGACCTGCGCGGCCGCCGGTCCGACCCAGCCGGGCAGCAGCGCGGTAAGCGGCCGGCCGGGTTGGCCGGGCTCGATCGCGTCGGCGGCGGCGGGCCGGTACCAGACCAGCGTCGGCCGCTCGCCGAGCAGGTCCAGCGCCAGCGCGGCTGCGCCGCCGGCGGCCAGGGAATCGTTGCGAAGCAGACCCGCGGTGCCCAACACGTCGACGTCGGCACGGCGGCCGGACCCGGCCACCCGGACCAACGCGGCCCCGGACGACCCGGGATAGCAGGCCGTCGCCGCCCCCGGACGGGCCGAACCCCGCACCGCGTAGGTCCGGCCGGACAGGTCGACGCCGCCGGCCCGGCGCGCGGCGCGCAGCGCACAGCCGGGTTCGGCCGCGGGCGAGGTCGCCGTCGCGGCGGTCCGCACGTCCGGCAGCACGGCCGCCAACTGCCGCGACGACGGGGTGATGAGGACCACGCGGGCACCGCTGTCGACAATCCGTCTGGTCAGGTCGACCGAGACGGCCTGAGCGGACGTGACGAGCACCGTCCGTTGCGCCGCCGCGGCACCCGCGACCGCCTGTAACGCGGCAGGCCCGGAGTCCGCGGCCCGGACGTCGACGCCGTTGTCGCCGAGCAGCCGCACCAGGGCCAGCGACCCTTCGGGGCCGGCCTCCGCCGTGCCGAGCGGACCACTGTTGCCACGTGGGCGGAGCAACCCGGTCGCGACCACCAGGACGACGACCGCACACAGGGCGGCGACCAGCAGGCGGTTGCGGCGCAGCGCTACCCGGACGGCGCTCACCGCCCTGCCCCGACCGACTCTGCCCCGACCGGCCCTGCCCGGACGGTGTCCGCGCCGAATCGCACCGCCTGCACGGCGTCGTCGGCGGCGGCCACCGCGGCCAGGTCGGCGGGCCCCGCCGGTCGGGAGGAGTAGACGACGCCGCCGAGGGCGTCGGCGGCCGCGGGCAGCACATCGCGCAGCCCGGGCCGGGCCGAGGCGGCGTCGTCGGCGATCTCCACGGCCGTCCGCCCGGGCACCGGCATCAGCACGCCGCGCTGCTCCAGCTCCCGGGTCAGCGCGCGGAACCGCTCCCGGACCGCGCCGGCCCAGTCCCCGGCCGCGGCGGCCCGGGCGGCGGCCGCGCGGTGTCCGGCGGCGTCCACGACGGGTGTCGCGGCGGCGATGTCCGCGTCGCGGGCTCGGCGACGGCGCGCCGGGGGGCCGACCCGCCAGAGGCCGAACGCCACCACGGCCACGGCGGCCAGCACCACCACCGCACCCACCCACGGCGCCGCGTGCCCGGTGCCGGTGACCCGGTCGAGCAGGTCCAGCAGCCGGTTCCGGATACCGCTCACCAGGTCGCCGAGCCGGTCGCCGAGCCCGCTGCGGTAGACGCCGCGGGACAGCTCCCGCCGGGCGGCATCGCCCGCCTCGTCCCGGCCGAGGTCCACCGGCGCGTCCGTCCCGAACGCCTGTGTCGGCAGTCTCATCCGGGCCGGCGGCGGGCCGCGTCGGCGCCCAGGGCCAGCTCCAGGTCCAGGCCCTCGCGGCGCATCCGCAGGTCCAGGTAGGTCAGCGTCGTCCCGGCTGCGGTGAACGGCAGGGAGATCACCAGGCCGACCACGCTGGTCAGCGCGGTGAGGATCGGCATGCCGACCCGCGCGGCCGTGCCCGATGCGCCCAGCGGGATCCCGATCAGGCCGAGCGGGACCTGGATCAGCTGGGCGGCGACGCTCGCGATGAGCTGGACGAGCAGCAGGATGCCGAGGGTCCGCCACAGGTGGCCGCGGGTCAGCCGCCAGGTCCGCGCGATCGCCGCGAAGAGCCCGATCGGCCGCCCGGTGCTGCCCGGGAACCAGCCGTCGAGCACGAGCACGACCGGCGTCAGGCCCAGGCGGCCGACGTAGACCAGCGCGAACAGCACGACCGCGGCCAGGCCGAGCAGGACGACCACGACGAGGAGGACGACCTGGGCGCCGCCCGACGTGGACGCGACGACCGCGAACCCGAGGGCGACCAGAACCGCTATGCCCACCGCGAGGGCGATGCTCGCGGCGACGCCCAGGACGAGCCCCAGCCCGATCAGCGGGAGCACCCGGCCGCGGGCAAGGCGCCAGGCCTGGCGGGCGGTCGTCCGGTCGCCGAGCGCGGAGCGTGCGACGACGACGGTCAGCACCGCGGTCACGGCGAGGGTGGCCAGACCGAACAGGACGACAACCGGCGCGAGCCTGAGTCCATCCAGGGCCAGCCGGCCGCTCTGGGCGTCGGTCAGGCCGATGCTGCCGCTCCGGAAGGGGTTGAGCAGTGTCGGTGCCGTCCGGGAGAGCAGTGCACCGGTGGCGAGTCCGTACACGGCGCCGACGACCGCCGGCAGGGCCAGCATCGGCTTGGGGTTGCGACGGATCGCCTGCAGCGAACCGTCGAGGAGTTCGCCGACGCCGAGCGGGCGGAGCGGGATGGTGCCGGGCTTCGGAGCGGTGTCGGCCGGTTCCCACTGGCCACCGGCGCCCGGCTGATCCCAGCCACCGGCGCCCGGCTGGTCCCAGCCGGCGGGCGGGCCGGGGGGTCGGCCGGGGGGTGGGCCGGGAGGCCCGGCGGTCGGGTCCGATCCCGGCAGCGGGGCCTGCGGTGGGCCGCCGGACCCGGGCCGCTGCCACCCTCCGGAGTCGCTCACGCCGTACGCTCCCGCCGTCGGGGGGCCGACCATCGGTGTGGGCCCGCGCCGGCCATCGTGTCAGGGCCCCGGCCGGCCCGAACGGCAGCGAGCCCCGCGACGCCGGTGCCGTCGCCCGGGGTCGCGTCTCTGGCACAATTGCAAGGCTGCGGTCGCGCCGGCTCCCGGTCGCGCCACCGCAGCCGAGGAGGCGCAATGCGCGGGACCGTCCTGGTCGTCGACGATGACAGTGCGCTGGCGGAGATGCTCGCCATCGTGCTCCGGCAGGAGGAGTACGAGCCTGTCGTCTGCACGACCGGCACCGCCGCCCTGGCCGCCTTCGAGGACGCCAAGCCGGACCTGGTCCTGCTGGACCTGATGCTGCCCGGCATCGACGGCGTCGAGGTGTGCCGGCAGATCCGCGCCGTCTCGGGCGTCCCCGTCGTCATGCTGACCGCCCGGTCCGACACCGTCGACATCGTGGCGGGGCTCGAGGCCGGAGCCGACGACTACGTGGTGAAGCCGTTCAAGCCCAAGGAGCTCGTCGCCCGGATCCGGGCCCGGTTGCGCCGGGACGACACGTCGACGGAGACCCTGCAGATCGCCGACGTCACGATCGACGTCGGCGGGCACGTGGTCCGCCGGGGCGACCAGCGGATCTCGCTGACCCCGCTCGAATTCGACCTGCTCGCGGCGCTGGCCCGCAAGCCGCGGCACGTCTTCACCCGCGAGACGCTGCTGGAGCAGGTGTGGGGCTACCGGCACCCCGCCGACACGCGGCTGGTCAACGTGCACGTCCAGCGTCTGCGGTCGAAGGTCGAGCGCGACCCGGACCACCCCGAGGTCGTCGTGACCGTCCGCGGTGTCGGTTACAAGGCGGGACCGCCGTGACGGCCGCCGCCGTGACCGCCGCCGTCGGTCGCGCCGTCGGCGGGCCCGCGGGTCCCGCTCCGCGGTGATCCGGCGGGCATCCGGCCCTGCGCACCCGGACGTCGGCGTGCACCCCGACCTTGCTGTGCACCCCGACGTCGCTGCGCAGCCGGACCTCACCGGGGAGCCCGGGGACCGGCCGGCGGATTCGGACGGGACGGGGACGGTCACCGGGGCGGTCCGGCGGACCTGGCGGCCCGGGCGGCCGCTCCGCCCGTCGCGGCCGCCGCGGCGCCGCCGCTGGTCCCGCGGCCTGGCGCCAACCGCCCTCCCACCGACCGCTCTTCCACCGACCGCCGTCTCACGGACCGCCGTCCCGTCGACCCTCGTCCCGTCATCAGCCCTCCCGTCGGGTGGGGCGCCGTCCGCGGCACAGGTGTTCCCCGAGGCCGCCCGCCCCCTGACGCCCCGCCCCCCGTCGACCAGCCCTGTCTCGACCAGCCCCCCCTCGAGCAGCACCGTGGCGACCGGACCCACGCGGGGGACGGAAGACACCGGCCCGGAGCGGGCACCGACCGGATCGTCGGCTGCGGCGGGTCCGCGCGGAGCGGCAGCGGTAGGAGCGCCGGGTCCCCCCGGCGCCCTCGGCTCTCCGGCGGTTCGGCCGGGAGCCTTCGGTTCCGGGTCGCTGTGGGCGCGATCGCTGCAGCTGCGGGTGGTCACGGCGACCCTGCTGGTGTCGGTGATCCTGGTCGGGGTCGCCGGGTGGTTCGTCCTGCGGCAGGTGTCCGCCGGGCTGGTCGCCAACCGTGAGGCCTCGGCGGTCGGGGAGTCCACCGTCGGGCTCAACCGCGCGCAGGCGTTGTTGGCCGACTCCGCGCCGGGGGATCCCAGCCGGCTGATCACGGACCTGGCGCAGACGCTCGCCACCCAGGGCGCCACCGGACCGGCCGGGCTGTTCGACGTCGTCGTCCTCGCCTCGTCCGGGCCGACGGCCAGCACGGGCGAGGGCACCCCGGACGCCACCCAGCAGTACGCGCCCCGGGCATCGCGCGACGTCCTGCCGGACAGCGTCCCGCCGGCGCTGCGCAACGCGGTCCGCGGAACGGACGACGTCGTCTGGGGCCTCGGCCCGATCTCCTACTCCGGCGGCCGTCAACCCGAGCCCGGCGTCATCGCCGGCGGAGAGATCTCCACCGCGGACGCGGGGACGTTCGACGTGTTCTACCTGTACTCGATGGCCGACCAGGTCCGGACGCTCGGGCTGCTGCGCCGCAACATTGCGCTCGCCGGCACCTTCCTCGTGGTGCTGCTCGCCGCGGTCGCCGCCACCGTCACCCGCCAGGTCGTGCGGCCGGTTCGCGCGGCCGCCGGCATCGCCGAGCGGTACGCCTCGGGGAACCTCACCGAGCGGATGCAGGTCACGGGGGTCGACGACATCGCCCGGCTCGCGGACACCTTCAACAAGATGGCGACCGCGCTGGAGGACCAGTTCCTCCGGCTGGAGGACCTCTCCCGCGTTCAACGGCGGTTCGTGTCCGACGTCTCGCACGAGCTGCGGACACCGCTGACGACGGTGCGGATGGCCGCCGACATGCTGTTCGACGACCGGGCGGAGCTGCCGCCGCAGATGGTGCGGTCCACCGAATTGCTGCAGGACCAGCTCGACCGCTTCGAGTCCCTGCTCGTGGACCTGCTGGAGATCAGCCGGTTCGACGCGGGCGCGGCGGCACTGGCGGCGGCGCCGACCGACCTGCGCCCGCTGGTGAACGCCGCCGTGGAGGCGGTCGGGCCGCTCGCGGCTGCGCATGGCTGCCCGCTCCTCGTCCACGCGCCCCTGCAGCCGGTGACGGCGGAGGTCGACCCCCGCCGGATCACCCGCATCCTGCGGAACCTGCTGGCCAATGCCGTCGACCACAGCGAGGGACTCCCGGTCGAGGTCACGGTCGCCGGTGACGACCGGGTCGCCGCGATCGTCGTGCGCGATCACGGGGTCGGGTTGTCCGCGGCGGAGATCGAGCGGGTCTTCGACAGGTTCTGGCGGGCCGACCCGGCCCGGGCACGGACGACCGGCGGCACCGGCCTCGGGCTGTCGATCTCCGCGGAGGACGCCGCCCTGCACGGTGGCCGGCTGCAGGTGTGGGGGGTGCCCGCCGGCGGTGCATCGTTCCGGCTGTTGCTCCCCGTCCGGGTGGACGGGCCGCTGCCGACCCAACCGCTGCCGTTGGTTCCACCCGATGCCCGGCCCGGATCGGGTGTGGGCGGATCCGCCGGGGCCGCAGCTGCCGACGGCGCCGTCCCCACCGGACGGGACGTCACGGTCGGTGCCGCCGACGGGCGGCCCCGGTGACCGGCGGACCGGCCGGGACGGCCCCGGTGACCGGCGGACCGGCCGGCCCGGCGCGCCGGGCGGTGTTGGCCGCCGCTGTCGCCGCCGCCGCGGCCGGCTGCGTCCGGATCCCGGACAGCGGCGCCGTGCACCGCCGCCCACGGGCCAGTGCGGGGGCGGTCGCTCCGGAGATCCGCACGTTCCCCAGCCCGCCGGTGGCCGGTGCCGCACCCCAGGCGGTCGCCGCTGGCTTCCTCGAGGCGTGCGCCGTCTCCGGTCCTGACTACTCGACCGCCCGCAGCTACCTGACCACGGCGGCCGGTGAGCGGTGGGACCCCACCGTCGGGCTCACGGTGTTCTCCGCGACATCCTGGCGCGGCTCCGGTGTCCTGCCGCCGGGCGCATCGACGACGTCGGTCGTGTTGACGGGGACATGGGTCGGTCGGGTGGATCAGGCCGGGACGTTCACCGCCGCCGCGGCGACCGCGCCGTACCGGGTCCGGCTGACGCTGCGTCGGGAGGACGGCCAGTGGCGCATCACGAACCCCCCGGCCGGCCTGCTGCTGTCCGACGACGACTTCGCGCGGGAGTACACGGCCTGGCAGGTCCTGTTCGTCAACCCGGCCGGGACCTCGACGGTCCCGGACGCGGTCTACCTGCCCGACCGTGGGACCGACGCCGCGCAGCTGGTCCAGCGGCTGGTCGCCGGACCATCGGACTGGCTCGCGCCGGCCGTCCGCTCGGCCCTGCCGGGCGGTACCCAACTGGCCGTCGCCGCGGTGCCGGTCGCCGAGGGCGTGGCTACGGTCGACCTGACCGCCCCCGCCCGCGACCTGGACGACACCGCGCGGGTGCTGCTGTCGGCACAGGTCGTCACCACGCTGCGCCAACTGCAGCCGGCAGTGTCGGCTGTCTCGATCGTCTCCGGCGGTGCGTCGCTGCGCCCCCGCCAGGTCCCGGCCGACCAGCCCGTCGACTCCTGGGACCAGTACAACCCGGACGTCCTGACCGCGGCCGGCGGCGACCTGACGGTGCTGGCCGTCCAGCGCGGCCGGCCGTTGCTCGTCCGGGGTGAACCCGGCTCGCTCAACGAGGTCCGGGGCGTCACCCCCGAGCTGTTCACCGGTGGGCTGCCGCGGTCGATCGCGGTCGACCCGCCTACCGGACGGCTCGCGGTCGTCCGCGCCGACGGGCGGGCCGTCGTCGTCGCTCCGGCACCCGGGACGGCCGGTGCCGCCCGCCGCGTGCTGTCCGGTAGCGACCTGACCCGCCCGCAGTTCGACCGCGCCGGGCTGGTCTGGGCCGTCGACGCGACCGGGGCCGTGCTCGTCTGGGACGGGCGAGGGGTCCGCACCGTGGCGGTCGACCTGCGCGCGCTGCAGATCGCTTCGCCGGGGCCGGGGCCGGGGCCGGGGACGGGGCCGGTGCTGGTGCCGGGGACCCGGGTCCGGCGGTTGACGCTGTCCCGCGACGGCCAGCGCGCGGCGGTCGTCGTCGGTGCGGGCCGGGCCGCCGGCACCGTGCTGCTGATGCGGGTCCGGCGGGACGGGGCGCTGCGGCTGGACGCGCCGCGGCTGGTCACCACCGCCTACCCGGTGGTGCACGACGTGGCGTGGCTGGACGCGGACCAGCTGGTCCTGCTCGCCCGCGACGCCACCTCGACCCTGCAGGTGGTGCAGCTGCGCCAGGACGGGTCGGCGGTCCAGCCGCTGGGCACCCCGCCGAGCGGGGTGACGGTGGCGGCCGGGCCGGGTGACCGCGGGATCGTCGTCGGGGGGTCGGACGGGTCGCTGTACGTCCGGCCGATCCCGCTGCCGCCGCGCTGGACGCCGGTCGTCGCCACCCCGACGCCGGCGCCGAGCCCGTCCGGTCGCCCAGCTGCCGCGGTTCCGTCCCCGACGGCGCCGGCGGCGCTCGTGCCGACGGCTGCCGTCCCACCGGCGCTCGTTCCGCCGAGTCCCATGCCGTCCGGTCACGTCCCGAACTCCGGTGTCCCGACCGGCGCGGCGCCGACGATCGCGCCGGTCCAGCTGGCAGCCCCGGTCTACCCGGGCTGAGTCCCCGGCCCGGGTAGACCGGGTAGACCGGCCAGTGGCCGCCGTCCACAGCCGGTCCGCCGCCGGGCCGGACCGCGACCCCTGCCGCGAAGGTTCGGGCATGCGACTGCCCCCGGCCACCGGCGCGGGCGGGGTTCGACCGGCGCAATCCGCGCGGCCGGTGCAGGCCCTGGCGGCGGTGCTCGCGGCGGCCCTCGCGGTGGGCCGGGCCGTTACCGACCTGGTCGCCGGAATCGACTGCGCGGGCTGCGCGGGCGTGCCCGAACGGCGCGGACTGTGCCGTCGGTGTGCCGACGCGCTCGCCGGAGCGGCCGGGGGGTTGCACGTACGACAGGTCCCGGGCTGGTCGGACCCACCGGCGGCCGCGGCCGCCGCCTACGCCGGAGCGGTGGCCCCGGCGGTGGTCGCCCACAAGGAGTACGGCCGCCGGGCCCTGGGCCGCCCCCTCGGCGCGCTGCTCGCCGCGGCGACCGACCTCGCCGTCGGGCTGGCCACTGCCGAGGACTGCCGCCCGCCCGGGCCCGTCCTGCTGGTACCGGTGCCGAGCAGTCGACGGGCCCGGCGGCGACGCCGGGACGACCCGGTCCGCCGGCTCGCTCTGCGGGCGGCGTCCCGGCTGCGCGCGCAGGGTGTGCCGGCACGCGTGGTGCCCGCGCTCCGGGTCCGCGGGGTCCCGGCGGACCAGGCGGGGTTGTCCCGCGCCGAGCGGGCGGCCAACCTCGCCGGCCGGTTCGCGGTCCGCCGTGGTGGACGCGCGGCGCTGGTCGCCCGGCCCGGGCAGCCGGCGCCGCTGGTGGTGGTCGTCGACGACGTGCTGACCACCGGCGCCACGGTCCGGGAGGCGGTGCGGGCACTGGCCGTCCGCGGGGTGCCCGTGGCCGCGGTGGCGACGGTGGCCCGGGCCGGCGGCGACGGGCACGCGCCGCCCGGCCCAGTCCCGGAGCCGGTCGGGCGCTACGCCGCGTCCTGACATCCGGGCTACGGTGCGTCGGATCGACGCCACACCGCAACGTGGGAGGTCTGGATGGAAATTGTCGTCAAGAGTCGGCACTGCACTCCCAGCGAGAAGTTCCGCGAGATCGCTCAGGAGAAGGTCGCGCGGCTGGACCGGTTCGGTTACCCCATCGCCCGCACCGACGTCGAGCTCAGCCGGGAGACGGCGCCCCGCCAGTCCTCGACGTCGGAGCGCGTGGAACTGACCCTGTCCGGCAAGGGACCGGTGGTCCGTGCCGAGGCGCACGCCGGGGACCCGCTGGCCGCGCTCGACATGGCGATCTCCAAGGTCGAGGCGCGGTTGCGCAAGCTCGCCGGCCGGCGCAAGGACGCACACAACCACGGAAACCACCCGGTACCCAGCGTCCGACACGGCGCGCCCGCGGCTCTACCCAACTTGGCGCCGGTGGCCGGCGCGGGACCCGACCTCGCGCCGGTGGCCACGGCTGTTCTCGACGCCGGTGCCGACCCGGCCCGCGCGGTCGACGACGGCACCGGCGACGGCCCGTTCATCGTGCGGGAGAAGGTCCACGCCGCGTCCCCGATGACCCGGGACCAGGCGCTGGAGCAGATGGAGCTGGTCGGGCACGACTTCTTCCTCTACTGCTGCAGCGAGACCGGCATGCCGAGCGTCGTCTATCGGCGGCGGGCCTACGACTACGGCGTGCTGCACCTCGCCGTCCAGTCCTGACACCGTCCTGACCACAGCCCACCCGCGGGACGCCAACGACCCACGCGGCACAGCCGACCCGAAGGTCACAGCCAGCCGAGAGCCGGGTCCGCGCGCGCGGACCCGGCTCTCGGCTGCCGCAGCCCGGCGGGTTGCGCTGTCCGCGCAGGGATTCGGCCGTCCCCGCGGGGTTGGTGACCATACCGGAGCACTGCTCCCGACGATCCGCCGGATCGGTCTGTTGCAGATCGACTCGGTGAACGTGCTGACCCGCGCGCACTACCTGCCGCTGTTCAGCAGGCTCGGCCCCTACGACCGGGACGCACTGGACCGGATGTCGGCACGGCCTCCCCGGCGGCTGTTCGAGTACTGGGCGCACGCCGCCTGCCTGCTCCCGGTTCAGCTGCACCCGCTGCTGCGGTGGCGGATGGACCGCGCGCGCGACGAGGCGTGGGGTGGCATGCGCCGTGTCGAGTCCGAGCACCCCGGCGTCCTGGAGCGGGTGCTCTCGGTGGTGGCGGACACCGGCCCGGCGACGGCGGGGGAGATCGAGCTGGCCGCACTCGGCGCGCGCGCGGTGCGCAGCACGGGCAACTGGGGCTGGAACTGGTCGGCGGTCAAACGGGGCCTGGAGATGCTGTTCTGGGCCGGTGAGGTGACCAGTGCCGGGCGGCGCGGGTTCGAGCGGCTCTACGACCTTCCGGACCGGGCGCTGCCGCCGTCGGTGATCCAGGCGCCGACACCTGATCCTGCCGACGCCCGGCGCGAACTCACCCGGATCGCCGCCCGCGCCCTCGGGGTGGCGAGTGAGTATGCGCTGCGCGACTACTTCCGCCTGGGCGCCGGCGAGTGCCGGCCGGCGGTCGACGACCTGGTCGAGAGCGGTGATCTGATTCCGGTCACGGTGGACGGGTGGACCCGCCCGGCGTACCTGGACGCGGGTGCCACGGTGCCCCGGTCGATGGACGCCAGAGCACTGCTCGTGCCGTTCGACCCGCTGGTCTTCGAGCGGGCGCGGGTGCGGGAGCTGTTCGGGATGGACTACCGGATCGAGATCTACGTCCGGGAGCACGAGCGGGTGCACGGCTACTACGTTCTGCCGTTCCTGCTCGGCGACAGCCTGGTTGCCCGCGTCGACCTCAAGGCAGACCGGCAGGCCGGGGTGCTCCGGGTGCGGGCGGCGCACGCCGAGCCCGGGGCGCCGCCGGAAACCGCGGAACACCTGCTCGCGGAACTGTCCCTGCTCGGTGGGTGGCTCGGGGTGCCCGAGGTCGTCGTGGAGCCCCGCGGCGACCTCGCACCGGCGCTGGCCGCGGTCGCCTCGGTGCCCGGCCGGTGAACGCGCGGCAGGGTGAAGGCCGGGTACGTCAGCGGCGGTGACCGGCGGACGCGGTCGACTGTCTGACCACCAGGCGCGGTGTCGTGACGTGGACGCCCGGTTCGGGCATCCCGTCCAGGGCGGCGAGCAGCAACTGCCCGGCGCGGCGGCCGATCGTGGACAGTTCCGGGTCGACGGTGGTCAGCATCGGGATCCGCCCGGTCGCCATCACGTCCCAGTCGTCGTAGCCGACCACCGCCACGTCGGCGGGCACGGAGCGGCCCGCCTCCCGCAGGCCGTCGATGACCCCGCGGGCGACCTGGTCCGAGCCGCAGCTCACCGCGTCCAGGTCCGGGTCCGCGGCGAGCGCGACCCCCACAGCCTGACGGCCCCACTCCTCCGACCACTCCCCGTACAGCGGCCGGCCGGCCACCAGTGCCGTGCCGGCGTCGGCGAGCGCGGCAGTGGCGCCGAGGACCCGGTCGGTGGCCGAGCGGTGCCGCTGCGGGCCGGTGACGTGGGCGACGTGCCGCCGGCCGATCGCGAGCAGGTACTCCACCGCGAGCCGTCCGCCGGCCACGTCGTCGGAGACCACGCTGACGTCGCCGGTGTCGGTGGACCGGGTCCGCACGTAGACGACGGGCCGGCGCGCGGTCAGTTCCAGCGGCGGCCGGGACCGGCTCAGTCGGCTGGTCACGATGAAGCCGTCCACCTGCCGGGCGGTCAGAGTGGCCACGTAGTGCTGTTCCCGGACCGGGTCGTCGCGGGTGTCGCAGAGGAAGACCGACATCTGGTTGGCCGCAAGGGCGTCCTCGGCGCCGAGCATCACCGGCAGGCTGAACCGGCCGAAGCTGTCGGAGGTGATCAGCCCCACGGTGTAGCTGCGCCCGGACAGCAGGCCGCGGGCGAGGCTGTTCGCGCGGAACCCGAGACGGTCGGCGGCCTCGCGCACTGCGGTGCGGGTCTGCGGGCGCAGCTGACCCCGGCCGTTGAGCGCCTTGCTGACCGTCCCGACCGAGACCCCGGCCGCCCGGGCCACATCGGAGATCGTGACCCTCGAGCGGGCGCCGTCCACGCCCGCGTCGCCCGCCCGCATGGCGACAGGCTAGCCGGACCGGAAAATCGCGGAAACCTGCCGACAGCCTGAGCACGTCGAGGCACGGGCGAATCCGAGAGCGCTCAGGGGTTCACGTACCGACTGCCCGGGTCTACCGTGAGCCGCGGCAACCGATTTCCGACACAAGGAGCCCGATGACCGCGACCGCCCCCGCGACCGCCGACCGGACCTCCGCGGTGGGCACCGGTCCTGCCGACCCGGGGGCGGTTGCCCGGGCCGACGCGACGGTCGCCCCGGGCGGCGCGCTGACTGCGGTGCGCCCGCTGCGGTTCGCCGACGCGCGGATCACCGGCGGCTTCTGGGCGCAGCGCCAGCGGGTCAACCGCGAGGTGACGATCCCGGCCGGCTGGCAGCACCTGCACACCTCCGGGAACTTCGAGGACCTGACACTGGCCGCCGGCGACACCGAGGGCCGGTCCCGGGAGAAGTTCCGCGGCCCGCTGTTCATGGACTCCGACGTCTACAAGTGGCTGGAGGCGGTGTCCTGGGAGGCCGGGCGGGAGCCGTCCGCGGAGCTCGAGAGGTGGACGGCGGAGACCGTCGCCGCCGTCGCGGCCGCCCAACTGGACGACGGTTACGTCAACTCCTGGGTGCAGGCGGCCCTGGGGATCGGGGCGCGCTGGGCGCACCTGGACCACGGCCACGAGCTGTACTGCGCGGGCCACCTGGCCCAGGCCGCGGTGGCCCGGGCGCGCTCGACCGGGCGGACCGACCTGCTCGACATCGCGGTCCGGTTCGCCGAGCTGCTCGGGCAGACGTTCGGCCGGGACCGGCTCGACGGCGTCGACGGCCACCCGGAGATCGAGACCGCTCTGGTGGAGCTGGCGCGGACGACCGGGCGCCCCGACATCCTGGCGACGGCGCGGTACTTCGTCGACGCGCACGGCCGCGGGCTGGTGGACCCGACCGGAGAGCACAGCGCCTACTACTCCGACCTGTACCCGGTGCGGGAGGCCGACACCGTCTACGGCCACGCCGTCCGGGCGGTCTACCTGCAGACAGGCGTTGCCGACCTGGCCGCCGAGACCGGCGACGACCGGCTGCTGCGCCGGTCCCAGCTCGCGTGGGACTCGATGGTCGGACAGAAGTCGTACCTGACCGGCGGGATCGGCAGCCGGTGGGAGGGCGAGGCCTTCGGTGCGCCGTACGAGCTCTCGCCTGACCGGGCGTACAGCGAGACATGCGCCGCCCAGGGGGTCGTGCAGTGGTCGTGGCGGCTGCTGCTGGCCACCGGCGAGGCCCGCTACGCCGACCACATCGAGCGGACGCTGTTCAACGCGTTCGCACCGGGGATCAACCTGGCCGGCGACCGGTTCTTCTACGTCAACACCCTGCAGTTGCGCGCCGGCACGATCGGTGAGGACCACCGCGACCCGGTCGACGGCCGGCAGGCCTGGTTCGGCTGCGCGTGCTGCCCGCCGAGCATCATGCGGACGACGTCGGCGCTGCACGGCTATCTGGCGACCGCGGACGACGCGGGCCTGCAGGTGCACCAGTACGCAGCGGGAACCCTGGCCGCGGACCTGCCCGCCGGCCGGTTCCAGGTCACCGTGGACACCGCGTACCCGGTGGACGGCCGGGTCACGGTGCGGGTCGTCGACGCCCCGGCCGGCGAGGTGACGCTGAGCCTGCGCGTGCCGGGCTGGTGCAGTGACGCGCAGCTGTCCGTGGACGGCGTGCCGGCCGGCGTCGCGGTCGAGCCCGGCAGTTACGCCCGGCTCACGCGGGCGTTCGCGCCAGGCTCGACGGTCGTGGTGGAGCTGCCGATGCCGGTACGGGCCGTGGCCGCCGACGACCGGATCGACGCGATCCGCGGACAGCTGGCCCTGACCCGCGGCCCGCTCGTCTACTGCTTCGAGCAGGTCGACGCCCCGGCCGGGGTGGCCGTGGACGACCTGCGCCTGGCGGTGACGCTGCAGCCGGGCACGGACGCACCGGACCCCGGGCCGTCGGCCGGGCCTGGCGGCGGGATCGTTCCCGACGCGGTTACCGCGCACGAACCGGACCTGCTCGGCGGAATCGTCACGGTGTCGGTGCCGGCCGGCACCCGCGTTTCCGCCGGCACCCGCGTCTCCGCCGGCACTCGGGGCTCGACCGATCGGATCACTGCTCTCGCCGTTCCCTACGCCGTGTGGGCCAACCGCGAGGTCGGCCCGATGCGCATCTGGACCCCGGAGGTCTGACATGGACGACCCGACCCGCCGCTCGGTGTTGCGCGGCCTGTCAGCAGCGGCGGTCGCCGCGCTGACGGGTCTCGGTGCCGGCGCGTGTGCCCGCCGGCCTGCTGCGGTCGGGCCCGGCCCGACCGATCCCGACTTCGGATCGGTGGGCTCGGGCACCATCTCCTTCTGGGCCCGCTCGGACACCGGGCCGGTTCCCACCCAGATGGTCCGCCGGTTCAACGCGGCCCAGTCCGAGATCCGGGTCGAGTTGACGCTGATCCCGGGGACCCAGCAGATCACCAAGATCGCCACCGCGATCCGGGGCGACAGCCAACCGGATGTCTTCGCCGTCGACGACTTCTACGCGACGACTCTGACCTACTACAAGGCGCTGACCGACGTGACGGAGGCCGTGGCCCGGTTGCCGTTCCGCGACCAGCTCAGCAAGGGCATGCAGCAGACGCTGGAGTTGGCGGGCCGGACCTACGGTGTCCCGTTCGCCTCCGACATGTCCGGCCTCTGGTACAACAAGGGCCTGTTCGAGCGGGCCGGCCTGGACCCGGCGAAGCCGCCGACCTCGTTCGAGGCCGTGGTCGGCGCAGCAAAGAAGATCACCACGGCCGGTGGCGGCGCCCGCGGGTTCTCCTTCGCCGGCAACTGCCCGGGTTGCATGTCGTTCACCGCCATGCCGAGCGTGTGGGCGGGCGGTCAGCACCTGATCGACGGCGAACCAGGCGCCCAGCGGGCGAACCTCGCCGGCAACGAGCCGCTGCGGGCCATTCTGTCCGCTTACCGGGAGCTGTGGACGTCGAACTCGTCCAGCCAGGGCAGCCGCACGGAGTCCGGCGCGACGTGGGGTGCGGACTTCCGCAACGGGCGGGTCGGGATCCTGCCCGGCGGGTACGGCACCGTCGTCGGCCAGGTCCCGGACGACAAGCTGGCCGGGTTCGGACTCGTGCCATTGCCCGGGCCGACCGGCGGCCGCTCGACGTTCACCGGGGGCGACGTCATCGCGATCCCGGCCGGGGCACGCAACCCGAGTGCCGCCTGGAAGTTCATCCAGTTCGCCCTGGCCGAGGCCCAACAGCTCGCCCTCCCGGCGATCGGGTTCACCCCGGTCCGCTCCGACGTCCTGACCGCGGACTACCGGAAGAAGTACCCGCTCAACGCGATCCTGCTGGGGCTGCAGGACGTCGGGTACATCGAGCGGTCGGTGGCCGCGGGCACGATCTTCAACCAGCCGAGCGGAGCGTGGCCGACGATGATCACCGAGGCGGTGTTCGGCGGCGGCGTGGACCCGGCCATCGCCACGGGTCAGAAGCAGGCGCAGTCGGCGCTGGCGGAGGTGAACCTGTGAGCACCGCTCGGGTCACGGCCACGGGTGCGCACCGGTCGGCGAGCACACCCTCCCCGCGCCGACAGGCGGGCCTGGCGGGCAGGCAGGGTCGCGCCGGGCAGCTGCTCGTGCTCCCGGCGCTGGTGCTGGTGATCGTCTTCGTGCTGTTCCCGCTCGGGTTCGCCCTCTACATCTCGCTGACCGACTGGCCGCTGATCGGCAGCGCACGGTTCGTCGGCATCGACAACTACACGGCGCTGTTCTCCGACGTCGCCTTCGGCCGGTCGATCCTGTTCACGCTGCTCTACACCGCGATCGTCACCGTGCCGATCTTCGTCCTCGGCTACCTGCTGGCGATGTTCGTGCGGACGAAACGTCGCGGAGCGGTGCTCTTCCGGACCTTGCTCTTCCTGCCGTACGTCGTCGGCCTGACCGCGGTCAGCTTCGTGCTGGTGCTGGAGCTGCAGCCGGGGACCGGGGTCATCAACTTCCTGCTCGCGAAGGCGCACGTCACCGACGGCCAGACTGCCTGGCTGGTGAGCACCGGGCCGGCGATCCTCATCACCTGCCTGCTGGTCGTGTGGTTCGCGTCCGGGCTGACGATGCTGCTGTTGATGGGCGGTATGCAGGGGATCCCGAAGGACGTGTACGAGTCCGCGGAGGTCGACGGTGCCGGGTTCTGGGCACGGGAGCTGCAGATCACCGTGCCGCTGCTGCGGCGGACGATCGCGCTCAGTCTGATCCTGTCGGTGATCGGCTCGTTCCTGGCCTTCAACCAGTTCTACATCCTCACCCAGGGCGGCCCGGGCTCGTCGACGACGACCGTCCTCTACGCCATCTACAACCGGGCCTTCGTCCAGCTTCGGCTCGGGTCGGCGACGGCCCAGTCGGTCGTGCTCGTGCTGGTGATCGCCGCGGTCACCGCCCTGCAGTTCCGGGTGTTGCGCGAGGACACGGGCGACTCCCGAAGGATCCGCCGCCGGGCCAGGAGGACAACGTGACCGCCACTACCGCCGACCGAACGACCGGGGCAGCCGCGGCCAGGGAGCGGGTGGACACCCCGCGCAACAGCGGCCGGTCGGGGGGCCGGCCCTGGTACATCGCAGCCGGGACCGTGCTTGCCTTGCTGTTCATTTCGCCGCTGCTGTGGGCGGTGCTCCGGTCGATGCAGCCGGACGCCGCGATCACCGCTCCGCTGACCGGGTCGTCGTTCGATGCGCTCGGCCTGGGCAACTACCGCGCACTGCTCGGCGGCAGCGTCGACCTCTGGCCGTACATCGCGAACAGCTTCATGGTGTGTATCGGCACCGCGTTGGCGACGGCTGTCATCTCCACCCTTGCCGGGTACGGGCTCGGCCGCTTCCGGTTCCGGCTGTCCGGGCTGAGCTTCGGGCTGATCCTGCTCACCCTGATGATCCCGTTCCAGGCGATCCTCACGCCACTGTTCCTGGAGTTCCACGCGCTCGGCCTGTCCGACAGCCGACTTGGCCTGGTCGTCTTCTACACGACGTTCAACCTGCCGTTCGGGGTCTTCGTCATGCGCAACACCTTCGCGTCGATGCCCAAGGAGCTCGAGGACTCCGCCTACGTCGACGGCTGCGGGATCATGACCACCCTGTTCCGGGTGCTGCGACCGCTGGCGCTGCCGGGGATCGCCACGACGATCCTCTACACGTTCCTCAGTTCGTGGACGGAGTTCCTCGGGGCCCTGACCCTGCTGACCAGTACCAGCAAGCTGACCCTGCCGGTCGCCCTGCTCAACGTGCAGAACGGCACGTTCGGCGCGGTGAACTTCGGCTTCCTGGTGGCTGGAGCGGTGCTCTCGATGATTCCGACGGTCGTGTTGTACGTCGCGCTGCAGCGCTACTACGTCGGCGGGCTGACCGCTGGGGCCGTCAAGGGCTGACCGGCCGTCGTCCCGTTCCGCGGTGGCCCGGCTCGGCGGGCGCGACGAGGCATGAGCCGCGCGGGGATGCGCGTCCCGGGTGGAGCGACCCAGGGCGGCGGAGACCACTGGGGGTGACCGTCCGAAGCGATGCTCACGGTCCAGGGTTGGTGGTGGACGGTGCGGTGGTGGTGTCTGCAGAGCAGCACAAGGTTGTCCAGCGCGGTGATCCCGCCGTCCGCCCAGTGGCGGACGTGGTGGGCGTCGGTCCAGCCCGGTGGGCGGTCACACCCGGGGAACGCGCACCCGCGGTCCCGGATGATCAACGCCCGCCGGAGTCCGGTGGGATTGGTGCGGGTCTCCCGTCCGATGTCCAGTGGCTGACCTGTGCCGCCAAGGACCGCCGGGAGGACGCTGCTGTCACAGGCGATGCGGCGCAGCTGATCAGCGGTGAGCAGGGTGCCGTCGAGCAGCTCCGCGGCGCCCGCCTCCTCCCGGAGGTCGTCGAGGTCGATCAGGACGACGAGCTGCGGCTTCTCCCCTCCCGAAGCCGGCAGATCACCGCCGGTGAGCGATCGGGCGGCGAGCTCGACCAGTGCGTCGGCCATCCGTTGGAGGTGGGTGCGGTCGTCCCGGGTGGCGGTCGCGGCGTGCGCCCCGACGGGGTCGACCCACGGATCCGCCACCCCGGCGTTCGGGTCGCCGCCCACGGTGCTCGCGCCGTCGGCGGGCGTGGTTGCGGGACCGGGCTTGGCGAGCGCGTCCAGTGCGGTCCGAACCACGGCGGCGTCGGCGGCCGGCAGCAGAAAGCGACCACGGACCGCGCCGTCCCGTTCCGGGCCGATCACCAGCTCACGGGTGCTGTGCGCGCGTCGCTCCGCCCGGTGTAGCGCTTCCGCCAGACGAACCTCGGCGCCCGCGGGATCGACCAGCTCCACCAGGCGCTGGCCGAGCCGGCGCAGCTGGTCCGGGTCGAGTACCCGCGCCTGTTCGCGCATCACCCGGACCCCGGCGCTGTGGTCGTCCTCGGACACGTCAGCGGGCAGTTCGGCGATCGCGTCGGCTGCGACCATGGCCTGGTCGAGCCCGACCGCGCCGAGCCGGGCGTCCCGCACGACGGGTGAGGTCGCCGGGCTCCCGGATGCCACCTGCAATATCTCCGAGGCGGCGATCATCCGGCGCGCCGCGCCCGGGGTCACGTGCAGTAGACCGGCCAACCAGACCGTCGGTGACGTCGCGCCCACGGCGTCGGGCCGGCCCCGCCGGACGCCCTCCGCGACGAGGTCCAATGCCTGCACCCGCAACCGGTCCGCCGCCGCCGTCAGCCCCCTCAGCAGCGCGTCCAGCTCGCCACCGCCCAGCGACCACAACGGCAGATCGTCACCGCAGACGGTGCTGTTCAACGCGGACAGGACATCACCGAGCATCCGCTGCACCGGGTGCAACCGCTCGAGGGTGTCCGTCGACATGCCTCAAACGCTACGGACGCCCACCGACAGAACGCTGGGAGCACCGCTCGCGACAGCGTCGTCACGAGCGGTTACCCGCCGAGGGGCGCTAGACACTGTTCAGCGGCGGAACCACTGTTCGGCGAAGTCGGCGGCTGCGGCGATGCCGACCAGGCGGGTGGTAGCCGAGCCGACCCGGGCTGGCCGGACAGCGCCGCTGGCCTCGAGGTCGGCGCCGATGGCAGGGAACTGGTCGGCGTCCCAGTCCAGGTCCGTCCAGGTGGTCCAGCGACGTTCGCCGGCGATGGCGAGCGGTGCTCCGGTGACGACGGATGCCCGGATTCCGGCGCGGGCCTCCCCGAGGTGTAGGCAGGTCGCGGAATCCCAGCCGACGCCGAGCAGCAAAGTGCGAGCGCCGCTCTCGGCCAGCCGGTCCAGTGGTGAACCGTCGCCGAGCGCCGGCGCGAGCGGGTGCGGGTCCAGCACGGACGCCGCCGCCGGACCCACCGCGCCGAACGACAGCAGCGGATGGTCGCTGCGCCGGAAGCCCGGCAGGTGGCGGACGACCTCGACGACCGCGCCCATGCCGCCCGGCGGGGTCAACTCCGGGTCGTAGGCGGGCGTCGCGTCCCGGATGACCGGCCACCAGGCGGCGGGCACAGGCGGGTTGGACCATGACGAAGGCTCGGACAGGCCCGGAGACTGCGTCGGTACGACGAGCGTCCCGTCGGGGCCGAGCACGTCGAGCAGCGCGTGGACGACGGCGACCGGGCCACCGGCCACCCAGCCCATTGCCGACAGCGACGTGTGCACCAGCACGGTGGCGCCGGCGGGCAAGCCGAGCGCCCGCAGGTCCGCGGCAAGCGATTCCCGGGTCCGGGGGAACTGCTGCCCAGCGATCACCTCGGCCTCACCCACGGGCGGCGTCCGCCCGCAGCAGCTCGAAGTAGCGGCAGTCCGACCACCCACCCGCCGGATCCGGGTCCTCGGCGTGCCCGCGTCCGAACTCGGTGAACCCGGCAGCCAGCGCCACCCGGGCCGACGGCTCGTTGCCCGCGTCGAGCTGCACGTTCAGCCGGTGCGAACGGACGCCGTCCGGTGCCTCGTCCAGCACCCACGACGCGACCCGCCGGACTGCCGCGGACATCACCCCGCGGCCGCGGACACCTGGGGCCGCCCACCAGCCCAGCTCCGGGTTGCCGTAGGGCTCGGTGAGCCGGAAGACGCTCACCGACGCCACCGCCGGGCCACCGGCTGCGGGCGCGACCGCCCACCCGACGTACTCCCCGGTCGCCGGCCCCTCCGGCCGGGTCCGCAGGAAGGTGCGCGCGTCCTCGGCGGTGTAGGGGTTCCGGCAGCGTCCACAGCCACCGCCGGGTGTCCGGGTCAGTGCACGCGCGGACCACCCCGGCGACCTCGTCGGGGTGGTCCGGACCGCGCCAGGGCCGCAGCACCCACGCCGACGCGTCGCGTGCGGTCAACGCCAACCTCGGGACGGCCAGCCAGCGGCCGTCGGGGGAGCCGACCTCGTCGGCGCGGACGGTCGCGACCCAGCCGTCGGTGGCCACGCCGCGGTGGTCCAGCAGTCCCCGGACGGTGGTGAACCCGCGGAAGCCGGCCTTCCACGCAGCCCGCCGCGACGGCCAGTTCCCGACGTTGGCGCTCCACCGGACCAGGTCCAGTCCGAGGCCGCCCGGCGCGGGCGCGAACGCCCATCTGAGCAGCAGTGCCAAGGCCCGGGTCATCACCCCGCGCCCGCGCGCCCACGGCCCGAGGCCGAACCCGACCTCGCAGGTGCCGGGAACACCGGGCCGCAGGTCGACCGAGCCGAGGAACGCGTCCGTACCCGCGTCGGCCACGGCCAGCACGTACGAGGTGCGCGCAGCCCAGCCCCGGGCGGCCTCGGCGACCCATTCGGCCCCCATCGCCGGCGTGTAGTCCGCCGGGACCGTTGTCCACCGCAGGGATTCGGGGTCGGTGCACTGGGCGACGATGCTGTGCTCGCCCGCGGTGCCGGTCCCGACATCGTCGGCGCGCAGTCGGCGCAGCCGCACGACGCCGTCGCTCAGCTCGGGCGGATCGATCCCGGCGGCTGCGTCCGGGGCGGGGTCGGCGGCCATCCGCCGCAGTCTGGCCGTGCCTGCCGGCGGATGCCACGCAGTTGTGCCCCGCAGGACGTTGCGGGCCGTTCATCGCCGGCCATGTCGTGGCTGGCCTGCTCCGCCATCACCGGGCGCGCTGCCCCGGGACCGCCGTCGGTCAGTTGCGCCCTGGGGCGTTCGGTACGCGGCCCTGCCCTCCGACTCCGATTGATCTTGCGACCTCCCCGTCGGCGTACGTGACGAGCTGACGTTCGAGCAGCCAGGGCGGTGGGCCGTCGACGCGGCCGTTGTCCAACCCGCTTACATCACTGGTGTTGGCGGCTCCCGTCGGCACGGGGCGGTGGGGCTGGTGCGTCTCAGCGGGCGTGGCCACCGCGGGCGTGGCGATCGCTGACGCGGTCAGTCGCTTCCAGATGAATCGCGGCGCTTTGGAGGATCCGTCCCTGACGGGCCGCTGTCTCAAGGCTGCCAGCACCGCGGGAACGACGTCGGATCCGGTTGCCGACCCGGTGCGGCTGGCGATGGTCGACCCAGGCGGAGCCGGTTTCGACTACCTGACTGGGCACCTGTGGCGCAACCAGGGCTGGTTGCCGAATACTGGCGGCGCCGCCAGTGTTTGTGTCACCGTCATGGCCCCACCCGTTTCAAGAGAGAGAGCCGGCTCATGAATCAGAAGACCATGACCATCGGCACCGTCGCCGTGCTCGCCGCGCTCGGGCTGGTAGCCCCAGCCGCTGCCGAGCCCGCGACCAGGCCGGCCGCTGCCCCCGCCGCAACCGCGCCCATCCTCACGAACGCGCCGACCGCGATCCGGATCGGCTCGTCCTACCAGGAGATCCCGGTGGTAGTCCGCACCCGATCCGGGACGACCAGCAGCCTGACCCTCACCGACCCGCGTTCCGGACAGGTCGACTTCGACTACGACTCGGTGACGACGATCCGCCACGTGTTCCGAGCGACGATCTACTCCTTCCAAGTGAGGAGCTACGGCACCTGGCGTTGGGACGTGGAGGCGCAGGACGCCGATTACAACACGTACGCCACGTCAGTCAACGCCGTCGTCAAGGCGAACTCGTTGCTCGGGCTCGGAGTAAGGCGCAGCGGGTCCCGGGTGACCGTCACAGTGGCGACGCGGCAGTGGAACAACGCCGTGGAGCGGTACCAGGGCTGGCCGGGGCGCGGTGTGTACATCCAGAAACAGAACGCAAACGGGACCTGGCGCAACGTCGGCGGCGTCACGACCGACGGAGGCGGCAACGGTGTGAAGGTGCTGAGCACCGGTGCCGGGGTCTACCGGGCATATGACAAGGATGCCGCGACGGTGTTCGGCTCAACCACCCGGGGCATCAGGGGGTGACGGTCCGCGTCAGCCGCGTCAGGGGTTCCCTGGCGCGGTTCGACGCCCGCAAACCCCATTCGAGAAGGAGGTCGCCGCGCCACCGCATGAGCATGACCGGCGACCGACGTGGCGAGCTCGATGCGCAGCCGTGCCTTTCGAAGGGCAGCCCCGCATCCACGAAGCAGGGGTCCCTGCCTGACCTGCCAGCGATCGACAGCCTGACCCGGGTGGCTGGCGGTCACCCCCGACCTGAAGGTTCTGGCCGGACCGCGGTTTCGCGGCCGGGACCCGACGAGGCCGTTCGTCGAGGTCGTCAGTTCGAGCCGATCCGTCCGCGCCGGCGACCTGCCGGCGCTGGCGGCGTCCGCGCGCCGGGACCTCGCCGAGTTCGCGCCCGGGAACGTCCGGCTCTGGACTGCCGACCCGGTCGGCACCTGGCCAGGCACCGCCAGGGACATGCGGCTGTTGGCCGCTCCGCTCGGCCAACTGCGGGCCAGACCGGTCCCCTCCGAGCTCGTCGTCCGGGCCGCGGCCGACCTCGGCTTCTACGACCGGTATGTCGCCATCCGGAAGCATCTGGCCGCCGTCGCCACGGCCCACCCGCTGCACACCCCGGATCGAGACTCGCGACGGTCTCGACGCGCTGCGCGCCGCCGGGGCCCCGTCCGACGTCCTCCTCGGCGGTGGTGGGGCGGGGGGCTGGCCGGTGAGCCGGGCGTCGCCCACGGGATGCACGGGCTGACCGTCGTCGTGCTGCTATCGACAACCACCCGGCCTACCGGTCGGCGGTGGCTGCCGGTCGCGTCGACGTGGGCGGGAGGTCGTCGTCCCGGTGCGGCCGGGCCCTCCCGCCCTGGCCGCCGCCTAGCATCGGTAACGTCGCCCGGCACCCGGGCGGCGCTGTGCCGTCCCGCTCTCCCGCGCCGCCCGTCGACGCTCCCGTCCGGGAACGAGCCGCGTCCCCGACGCCCGACCCTCCTAGGAGCAGGTCCCGTGCCCGCTGTCCTCGACAAGGTGCTCCGCGCCGGCGAAGGCAAGATCCTGCGCCGGCTGCAGAAGATCACCGACCAGGTCAACGCCCTCGAGGAGGCGACGCAGGCCCTGACGGACGAGGAGCTGCGGGCGCTGACGCCGGAGTTCCGGGAGCGACTTGCCGCCGCGGAGACCCTCGACGACGTCCTGCCCGAGGCGTTCGCCGCGGTCCGCGAGGCCGCCCGCCGGACACTGGGGCAGCGGCACTTCGACGTCCAGATCATGGGTGGGGCGGCGCTGCACCTGGGCAACATCGCCGAGATGCGGACCGGTGAGGGCAAGACGCTCGTCGCGACGCTGCCGGCCTACCTCAACGCGCTGTCCCACCAGGGCGTCCACGTGGTCACCGTCAACGACTACCTGGCCTCCTACCAGGCCGAGCTGATGGGCCGCGTGTACCACTTCCTCGGGTTGTCGGTCGGGGTGATCCTCGCCGACATGACCCCGGAACAGCGCCGGGTCGCCTACGCCGCGGACATCACCTACGGCACCAACAACGAGTTCGGCTTCGACTACCTGCGCGACAACATGGCCTGGTCGGTCGAGGAGATGGTCCAGCGCGGCCACAACTTCGCCGTCGTCGACGAGGTCGACTCGATCCTGGTGGACGAGGCGCGCACCCCGCTGATCATCTCCGGGCCGGCCGAGCAGGGCAGCAAGTGGTACGCGGAGTTCGCCACGATCGTGTCCCGCCTCCGGCCGGTCGACGACTACGAGGTGGACATCAAGAAGCGCACGATCGGCATCCTGGAGTCCGGGATCGCCAAGACCGAGGACTATCTCGGCATCGACAACCTCTACGACTCGGTGAACACGCCGCTGGTCGGGTACCTGAACAATGCCATCAAGGCCCGCGAGCTGTTCCACCGCGACAAGGAGTACGTCGTCGTGGACGGCGAGGTGCTCATCGTGGACGAGCACACGGGCCGCATCCTGTCCGGCCGCCGCTACAACGAGGGGATGCACCAGGCCATCGAGGCCAAGGAGAGCGTCGAGATCAAGGACGAGAACCAGACGCTGGCCACGATCACCCTGCAGAACTTTTTCCGCCTCTACGCGAAGCTGTCCGGGATGACCGGCACGGCGATGACCGAGGCCAACGAGTTCAGCAAGATCTACTCCCTCGGCGTCGTCCCGATCCCGACGAACAAGCCGATGGTGCGCGCTGACCAGTCCGACCTCATCTACCGCTCCGAGGACGCCAAGTACGACGCGGTCGTGGAGGACATTGCGACCCGGCACGAATCCGGCCAGCCGGTGCTCGTCGGGACGATCAGCGTCGAGAAGTCGGAGTTGCTCAGCGGCCTGCTGAAGAAGCGCGGGATCCCGCACGAGGTGCTCAACGCCAAGTTCCACGAGCAGGAGGCCACGATCATCGCCCAGGCGGGGCGGACCGGCGCGGTCACCGTCGCCACCAACATGGCCGGCCGCGGCACGGACATCATGCTCGGCGGGAACGCGGAGTTCATGGCGGTCGCCAAGCTGCACGGCCGTGGGCTGAACGCGGTCGACGACGCCGAGGCGTGGGAGGCCGCCTGGCCGGGCATGCTGTCGGAGATGCAGGCCGCGGTCCAGGCCGACCACGACGCGGTCGTCGAGGCCGGCGGGCTGTATGTGCTCGGCACCGAGCGCCATGAGTCACGGCGCATCGACAACCAGCTGCGTGGTCGATCCGGGCGTCAGGGGGACCCGGGCGAGAGCCGGTTCTACCTCTCGCTCGAGGACGAGCTGATGAAGCGGTTCAAGTCCGACTGGGTCGCCTGGGCACTGGACCGGTCCAACGTTCCGGCCGACGTGCCGATCGAGTCCAAGCGGGTGTCGAAGACCATCGCCGGCGCGCAAGGCCAGGTCGAGGCCCAGAACTTCGAGTCCCGCAAGGACACGCTGAAGTACGACGACGTCCTGAACCGCCAGCGCAAGCTGATCTATGGCGAGCGCCGGCTGGTGCTGGAGGGCCAGGACATCGCCCGGCAGGTCCGCGGGTTCATCGACGACACGATCGCCGGGTACGTGCGCGGCGCCACCGACACCGGCTTCCCCGAGCAGTGGGACCTGACGCAGCTGTGGGCGGCGCTGGGCACGCTGTACCCGATCACGGTGACCGCCGAGGACGTCGTCGAGGCCTCCGGTGGTGAGCTGACCGGGCTGACGGCGGAGTTCCTGACCGAGGAGTTGCGCGCGGACGCCCAGGTCGCCTATGACGCGCGCGAGGCGTCGCTGGGTGCGGAGGCGACCCGGGAGCTGGAGCGCCGGGTCGTGCTCAGCGTCGCCGACCGCAAGTGGCGTGAGCACCTCTACGAGATGGGCTATCTGCGCGAGGGCATCTACCTGCGGGCGATGGCCCAGCGCGACCCGCTGGTGGAATACCAGCGCGAGGGCTACGACCTGTTCGCGGCCATGATGGATGCGATCAAGGAGGAGTCGGTCGGCTACCTGTTCAACGTCGAGGTCGACGTCACCGCAGCACCGGCGCAGGAATCCGTCCAGTCGACCGGCTCGGTCGCGTCCGGAGCCGGGAACGAACTCGGGAGCGTGGGGGCGCCGGACCTGCCGCCGGTGGCCGAAGATCCCGAGATCCCGCTCGACGACGTCGAGCAGCAGTTCGGTGAACTGGACCTGCCCGAACCCGACGCGGACCCGGCCGAGCGGGAGGACGCGGCGCGGCCCGCGGTGCGGGTGGCCGCCAAGGGTCTGGACGCGCCGGCGCGGTCGACATTGCAGTACGAGCGGTCCGACGACCAGGGCCGCACGGTCGTCACCGACGGCACCGCGGTCAGTACCGAGGCCGCCCAGCGGTCCGACGGCAACGCCGGCAACCGCGCCCAGCGCCGGGCGGCACGCCGGACCAAGCGCTGAGCTGTCGGTCTCGACGGGCGCCGGATCCAACGGGTCAGCTCAGCCGGTCAGCCGGGTCCCGTCCGGGATGGTCGTCGGCGTCGTTGCCTCGACGGTGACGGCCCCGACGACGCGGATGTCAGCACCGAAGGTGACGTCGCCCCGGACGGTCAGGCTGTCGGCGTCGACCATCGACGGCGGACCGGCCGGGAAGCGCCGGTCGAAGTCCTCGACGAGCTTGAAGCGCTGGTCCAGGTCGACCAAGGGCGCCTCCGTCCGGGACGGGGCCAGCCGGAGCGCGCCGTCGGTGAGCTCGTAGGCGTCGCTGCGCAGCACCAGCAGGTCGTTCGTCGTCTTCACCGGCAGGAACCGCGAGCGCGGGACCCGCAGCGCCCCGGCCCCGTCGAAGTTGGCGATGGCAGCTCCCATCGCCGTCTCCAGCTGCACCACCGGTGTGGATTCCGGATCGGTGGGGTCGACCGTCTTGCGGTTCACGATCATCGGCAGGCTCAGCACGCCGCCGGCCGCGTCCATCGTTGCGCTGAGCGCCGTGAGGTCCACCCACAGGTTGTTCGTGTTGAAGTAGCGGTGCCGGGCGGTGTCGGCGAACGACTCCAGGTCGGTGTCCGGGGTCTGCGCGATCTCGCGGAGCACGAGGCCGTCCGCGCCCGTCCGCCTTCCGGCCAGGTGGCCCCCCTTGCTGTCCGCGGCGGTGCGGTCGGCAACCTCCATCAGGAAAGGCAGCCCCTGCTGGAGGACGTAGCCGAGGATCCGGGGATCGAGCACGGCGCCGAGGTTGTCGATGTTCGACACGAACGCGTAGCGGAGCCCCCGGTCGAGCAGCGTGTCGAGCAGGCCGGACCCGGCCAGCGCGGGATAGAAGTCGCCGTGCCCGGGCGGGGCCCAGGTGAGGTCGGGGTTGCCCGGGTGGTCCACGGGCGCCAGCGTCGTCGCGTCGAGCTTCGGCACCCGGTTCTGCAGGAAGTCGGGCGGCAGGTCCCCGGACAGGTCCCCGTACGGCTTGAGGGCCGCCAGCGACGCCTCGCGGGTGGCGAAGGAGTTCATCAGGATCAGCGGCACGTCCCGTCCGGTCCGACGCCAGACGCCGAGCAGCGACTGTGCGGTCAGGTCCAGAAAGGTGTCGTCGCCCTTGACGGCGAGCAGCGACTTGGGACCGCTCAGGCCCATGCTGGTGCCGAGCCCGCCGTTGAGCTTGATGACCACCGTCTCACCCAGGGCATCCAGCGCCGCCTCGTCGGGGTCCGGCAGCAGGCCCGCGTCCGGCAGGTCGTGGATCGCGGTGATGCCGGCCTCGGGCATCGCGCCGGTGTCACCCGCCGCGAGCCGGTCGAACGCGTCGAGGAAGGCCGCCACCGCCGCGTCGCGGCTGCCGTCCTCGCGCAGCCGTTGCTCGGCGGCTGCCCGCGCCCCGGGGGCGGCGGTCTGCGCGGTCGGGTCGTTGTGCTGCGTGGTCGGGTCGGGGTGGGCAGGTCCGCTGCTCATGGGCGGCGAGCTTACGGACCGCCCGTCAGCCGACTGCGAGGGCGCTGCAGCGCCAGCGGCCACGCCACTGCTCCAGGCGGAGCGCGACGGCCCGCGACCGGTGTCCGGTCTGGACGCGCGCAACGACCTCGGCGACGCCGGACGCCGGTTCGGTGACGTGCACCGACCGGACGATCGGGCGGTCCTCGAGGCGGATGCGGGCCACGGGGGATCGGCGCTGCGTCGTCGGGCTCCTGGACAGCTCCGGGGCTGCCGCCGCCACGGCCGCGTAGACATCCTCGTCGACCCATGCAGTCAGTTGGGTGAGCTGACGGTCACCGGCGAGCACCTCGACCACCGCCTGGATGACCTGCGCGGCGAGCGGCCGCGGATCTGGCATCGGCGTGGCCGGGACCTGGCTGATTCGCGGCAGGTCAACATCGTCGACCGACCCGAGCAGCAGGGAGCGGTGTGTCGCGCTGTCGACGGACAACCGCGGTCCGGGGCCCAGCCCGGCCGCCGGGTCCAACTGCCCCAGGGTCCCGGCGGGCTCGGATGCGTGCAATGCATAGAGCGGCCGGGACGCCCGCGTGGCCCGGGCCGGACTCCGACGACCGGCGCGGGCCACCGGTGCCCCGACCAGGCGCAGCCGTACCGGCGTGACGTCCGGAGGCGAGATCGCGGCCGCAGCCGAGGCGGGAACTGCCGAAGCGACAACAGCTGCGTCCGGGACAGCTGCGTGCGGAACCACCGGCGGGGCGGTTGCGCCGGAGACGGTTGCGCGGGAGACGGTTGCGCGGGAGACGGTTGCGCGGGCAGCGGCGTGGTCGGGCGCGGTGGCCGCAGGTGCCGCTCCAGGCGCCGGTTCCGGTGCTCGCGCCGCTCCCGGTGCCGTCGCGAGTGTCCGGTTCCGCGACCTGGTCAGATTGACGACCCGGCCGGTCGTGTCCCCGTCCGGGACGGCGCCGGCCAACGCGAGCTCGTCGTCGAACGGCGGCTCGGTCCGCGGGAGCGGCACCCGGCGCAGGACCGGCCCCGCACCGGGGAAAGCGGTGCCGTTGTCCGCGCCGGCCGCTGCTGCGACCGGTCCGCCGGGTCGGTAGTGGTAGGCGAGGTTCATGAGCGCTCCTGGTCGGGCATCGGGCTGAACCGGCTGTTCGGGCTGACGACGTGGGTGGCACCCGGTTTGGCGCAGGTGTCCGGGTGTCCGCGCTTCATCTGGTCCACGGGGTGGTAGCCGGCTCCCACGGGGACGGCACGCGAAGCACCTGGCCCGGACGGATCAGGTCCGGGTCGGCACCGATCACCGCCCGGTTCAGGGAGTGCCACCGCTGCACGGACGCCCAGATGGCCGCTGCGGACGCACCCCGGCCGAGGGATGCCGCGGCGAGGGACCAGAGCGTGTCCCCGCGACGGACGACAACCGTGTCCGGGTCGTCCGCGGGAGCTACCCGTTCCGCCCTGCGTCCGGGGCCGACCGGCCACAGGGTCGGGTCAGGTCCGGTTGCATCGCCGGGTGACGCCGTCGGTCCAAGCGGTTGGTCCCCGCTCGACGGCTGGGCCACCTGCACGGTGTCGCCGGATCGTCCGCTGTCCGGCAGTGGAACGCCGGCGGCCGGCACGGCGGCCGTCGCCGCGACCGTTCCGATCAGTCCGGTGGTTCCGAGCACGGTGATGCTCGTCCGGACCAGGTCACCGCGCCGTCCGGTCTGCGCGGACGGCCCTGCGCCGGCGCGCCCGAAACCGCGCCGACGCCCGATCTCGGGCGAGTGGACCCCGGTCGAACGATTCCCGAGCCCGCAGACCGCGAGCCAGCAGACGGTGAGCGCTGCGCTCAGCACGAGCGGTCCACCGAGCAAGCCGTCGAGGTCGCGCACGGTCAACGAGCTCACGGGTCCTCCTCGGTGGTCACCAGCACAGCCTGGACATGCAAACACAAGCAAGTCAACGCAAATGAGGGTTTCTCCGCGTAAGCGGCGTTGACGCGTCTCCAGTGGAACGGTCGGTACCTGTGCGCTGACTGAGCGCACCGGTGCGGACCTGTGGCTGTGTACGACTGCTCGGTCGGCCGACGCGCGGAGGAAGACTCGGTCGGATGCGGTGGGAGGAGCTGTTCGCGGACCTGGAAGCGCGCTTCGCGGCCGCAGCCGCCGCCGACCTCAACGCCGAGGTCGCCGACCGGATCCGCAGTGAGGCCGCCCGCGCCGGAACCGCGGAGAGGCTCGCGGTCGCCGTCGGATCGACCGTCCGGGTCGTTGCCTTGGGGGGTGCAAGTGCCTCCGGCACGGTGCGTCGGTCAGGCCCGGACTGGTTGTTGCTCGCCGAGTCCTACGGGGCGGACGTGCTGGTGCTGCTTTCCGCCGTGGCCGCGGTCACCGGGGTCCCGCGCGGGGTGGCCCGACCGGGCGGCGGGGGAGCCGTTGGCGCTCGGCTCGGACTCGGGTCCGCACTGCGCGCGATCGCGCGGGACCGGCTACCGGTGGTCCTGGACCTGGTGGACGGGACCACCAGCGGCGGGACGGTCGAACGAGTCGGTCGAGACCACCTGGAGCTCACCGACACCGTGACGCGAGGCTCGGCGGCCGGGACGGTGCTGGTCCCGACGGCGGCTGTCGCGATGATCCGTCGGCGGTAGCCCGGGTCTTCGGGCCACGTCGATCAGCGCAGGACAGTCATTCCGCGTCGTTCGCCTCGCTCAGTCCAGGTCGGCGCGTTCGGGGGACGCTCCGAGCTCGGCATCGTCCAGTTCCGCCCGGCCGAACGGGTGGTCGGCGATGAAGCGTTCGGTCTCGTCGTACATCCGTGCGATGAAGGATTCCAGCTCGCTCCGCTCCACGCGCCACTTCCCTCGCCCGCCGAGCTTGACGGCCTTCAGCGACCCGGACCGGACGAGTGCATACACCTGCGTGTCGGTTACGGCGAGTACCTGCGCCACCTCGGACAGCGGCAAGAAGCGGGTGGAATCGTCCTGGTTGAACACCGACACCGGCTCGTCCACCCTTCTCGAGCGGGCGACCGCCCGGCTCCTGACATCCACGACTTCCTTCGCGGGCTGATTCCGGGTGCCTGTCACGACCCGCGCCTGTCACGACCCGCGCCTGTCACGACCCGCGCCTGTCACGACCCGCGCCTGTCACGACCCGCGCCTGTCAGGACCCGTGCGACTGGCTACCCGTGATCATCATCCAGCCAAGTGATCATCGGAGTCAGTGTCCGGTGTGCCGGTCGGACGACCGACCACCACTGGTGCGCTGTGGACAGCGGACACCCCGCCGGGGCGCCGGCCGGCGCGGGTCCACGCGTCCCTGTGGACAGGCGTCCCGCTCGCCCCCCCGGACCGGCACCCTTGTCGGGCCGTCAGCGACCGCCGGCACCGTCAGCCGCGGGAGCGTCCTCGTGTCCAAGTCACCGCCCGTCAGCCCCGGCCCACCCACCGTCTCCAGCCGACGCCGAGCGACCCGGGCCGGCAGGCCGAGCTGGCTCGATGCCCGACTGGCGACCGGCGTGCTGCTCGTCGTCGTCGCGGTGGGCGGTGGCGCGGCGACGATTGCATCGGCTGACCGGAGTACAGAGGTCTGGGGGGTCCGGACCGGCCTGGTCGCCGGGTCACGGATCGGCGCCGGCGACCTGGAGAGCCGGTCGGTGCGCTTCGTGTCCGGCGACCTCGCCGACCGCTACCTGGCTGCCTCGGCAGACCCGCCGGCGGGCTCGGTGGTCCTGCGCGCCGTCGGCGCTGGTGAGCTGCTGCCGCGCGATGCGGTGGCGGCGACGCTCCCGACCGCCCGGGTCGAGCTGCCACTGTCGGTTGCTGCGGGCGACCTCCCACCGTCGCTCCGGGCCGGCGCAGCCGTCGACGTGTGGGCGGCACCCGGCGAGAACCGCTCGGCCGCCGGTCAGGGCACGGACCGTGCCGTCCGGGTCCTGGCCGCGGTACCCCTGCAGTCGCTGGTGACGGCCAGTGGGCTCGGCGCCTCCGGCCGGTCCACGGCGACCGTCCTGTTGGACCGTGAGGGCGTCGACCTGTCGACGGCGCTGGCCCAGCTGGCCGGCCGGCGGATCGTGTTGGTGCCGGTCACCGGCCTGCCGGCGACCACTCGTCCCGCGGCGCCGAGCCCCGCGGCGCCCGGTCCGTCGGCGCCGACTCAGGACCCCGCGGCGTCGTCGTCGACGCGGCCGACCTCGCCGCAGCCGACGCCCTGATGGCGATCCCGGTCCTCACGGCCGTCAGCGGCGCCGCATGGGAGGCGACGCTGGTCGCAGCTCTGGAAGGCCGCGGCCGGACGATCGAGGTGGTTCGGCGGTGCGTCGATGTCGTCGAGCTGCTGGCCGCAGCCGGCGCCGGATCCGGCCGGGCGGTCCTGCTCTCCGCGGACCTGCGTCGGCTGGACCGCGATGTCGTGACCCGACTGCGTTCGTCGGGGGTCGCCGTCGTCGGAATCGTCGCTCCTGGGGATCCGGTCGCCGCCGAGCGACTCGCTGCATGGGGAGTCACCCGGGTCGTCGCTGCGGACGCCGGGACGGAGGCCATCGTCGAGATGGTCGTCCGTGCTGTCGCGGCAGTCGGCGGGGACGGCTCGGTCGTTCCCGGCCTGGCGTTCAGTGGTGGCGCCCGCCCCGTCGTACGCGGTGGGTCGGCGACGACCGCTGCCCACGAGACATCCGGCGCAGACCGCGACCTCGACGGACCCGACGATCCGGACCGTCCCGACGGCCCCGACGATCCGAACCGTCCCGACGTCCCCGACGGGCCGCCGGCCGCCGACGGCCCCCGCGGCGGCCCGGCGGCCGACCTCCCGGCGCGGCAGCCGGCGGGTCGGGTCATCGCCGTCTGGGGACCGACCGGCGCACCCGGCCGGACGACCGTCGCGTCAGCCCTGGCCAGCGAGCTCGCCGCGTCGGGGCTGGAGACGCTGATCATCGACGCCGACGTCTACGGCGGGGTGCTCGCCGCCCACCTGGGGGTGCTCGACGAGAGCCCGGGGCTGGCGGCGGCGACCCGGATGGCCAACGCGGGGACCTTGGACATCGAGGCCCTGCTCGCGCAGACGCTGGTCGTCGCCGACCACCTGTCCGTGCTCACCGGCATCGCGCGGGCCGACCGGTGGCCGGAGATCCGCCCGTCCTCGCTGGAGGTAGTTCTCCAGCAGGCCCGAGAGGTGGCCCGGATCATCGTCGTGGACTGTGCGTTCAACCTCGAGGAGGACGAGGAACTGAGCTTCGACACGGTGGCGCCGCGCCGCAACGGTGCGACGCTGACCGTGCTGGCCGCCGCCGACACCGTGCTCGCCGTCGCCGGAGCCGACCCCGTCGGGCTGCAGCGGCTGGTCCGGGGCCTGGACGAGCTGGCGGAGCGGGTCGCCCCAGCCGACCTGCGGGTCGTGGTCAACCGATTGCGGCGCGGCGCGATCGGCCCCGACCCGCAGGGTCAGATCGCCGCGGCGCTCGAGCGGTTCGCCGGCGTGGTCCCGGTCGCGTACCTGCCCGAGGACCGGGCTGCCTGTGACGCCGGACTGCTGCGCGGCCGGACCGTCCCCGAGGCGGCCCCGGACTCACGGCTGCGCAAGGAGATCGCCGCGCTGGCCCGGGACCTCGCCGCCGACGTGCCGGGTGCGCCGCGCCCGCACCCCGTTCGGCGCAGCTGAGCTTTCGTCAGCCGCGGTCGACGACCCGTTCGCCGATCCACTGCAGGGCGAGCAGGTAGCCGGCGACACCCAGCCCGACCAGCACCCCGTCGACGACCGGCGAGAGGACGCTGACGGTCCGGAACGCCTCACGGGCGTGGATGTTGCTCAGGTGCACCTCGATCGCCGGTGCGGTCCGCAGTGCGACCGCGTCCCGGATCGCGTAGGAGGTGTGCGACCACGCGCCGGCGTTGACCACCACCGGGACGGCGCCGTCGGCCGCCTCGTGCAACCAGCCGATGAACTCCCCCTCGCTGTCGGTCTGCCGGACGTCGACCTCCAGCCCGAGCTGACCGCCGGCGGTGCGGCAGGCCTCGACGAGGGCGGCGTAGGTGGTCGTTCCGTACACCTCCGGCTCGCGGGTGCCGAGGCGGGACATGTTGGGACCGTTGAGCACCAGGACGCGCATGGCGGCAAACCTAACGACTGGCGAACCGGGGCCGTAGGAGTCCCATTAGCGTTCGGCCCGTGCGCGTCCTCGTTCCGGCCACCCTGGCGATGCTCGCCCACGCCGTCGCCACCGGTTCGCTGGACGCTGTGGCCGGGGCCGCGTACGCGGTCACCCCGGCAGCGCGGGAGATGCACACCGACGGCGACACCGAGGAGCTGGAGCTGCTGGCCGCCGAGGTCGCCGCGGCGGCATCGCTGCGTCTGCTGGCTGCGGCCCCTCCCACGACCGTCCCGGCGCGCCGGGTCGTGCTGTCCGTCGACGTGCCGGACGAGCAGGTCGCCATCCCCGCGCCCGGCGCAGGCGGCGACGAGCCGGAGCTGGTGCACCTGGTCGACCCGGTGCCGATGAAGGCGTTGGCCAGCGCGCATGTCGACGCGGCCTCGACGGCGCCGACGGTGGCGGCGGCGCTGCCGGTCGCGGCCGAGCCGGCGCTGGAGCTCGGGGCGCTGCCCGAGGGTCCGGCCTGGTCGGCGCGGGACGACGTCGAGGCGAGTCCGCTGCTCTGGTACGACCGCACCGAGATCGATGTACTCGTGCAGGAGGCACACACCACATGAGCGATGCTCTCGTCCAGGTCCCCGACCCGGTCAACGAACCCGTCCGCGGCTACGCGCCCGGCTCGCCCGAACGCGAGTCGCTGCGAGCCGAACTCGCCCGTCAGGCCGCGGCCGCACCGGTCGAACTGACCGCGACGATCGGCGGTGAACAGGTACCCGGTGGCGGGGACCCCTTCGATGTGGTGCTTCCTCACGACCACGCGCACGTGCTCGGCCGGTCCCGGGCGGCGACCGGCGCGCAGGCCCTCGCCGCCGCGGATGCGGCGCGGGCGGCCGCACCCGGGTGGCGGGCGCTGTCGTTCGCCGACCGGGCGGCGGTCCTGCTGCGCGCGGCAGCCCTGCTCTCCGGCCCGTGGCGGGACCGGATGAACGCGGCGACGATGCTCGGCCAGTCCAAGAGCGTCCAGCAGGCGGAGATCGACGCGGCCTGCGAGCTCGCCGACTTCTGGCGGTTCAACGCCGCCTACGCCCGCGACATCCTCGCCGAGCAGCCGGTCGCCAACTCCCCGGGCACCTGGAACCGGCTGGACCACCGGCCGCTGGAGGGCTTCGTGTACGCGGTCAGCCCGTTCAACTTCACCGCGATCGCCGGCAACCTGCCCACCGCCCCGGCGCTGATGGGCAACACCGTCGTGTGGAAGCCCTCGCCCACCCAACAGGCGGCCGCGACGGTCACGATGCGGCTGCTGGAGGCGGCGGGCCTGCCGCCCGGTGTGGTCAACATGCTGCCCGGCGACGGTGGCGACGTGTCGAGAGCATTGCTCCCGCACCCGGATCTGGCCGGCATCCACTTCACCGGCTCCACGCCGACCTTCCAGACGTTGTGGCGCGGGATCGCCGACAACATCGCCGGGTACCGGTCCTACCCGCGGGTGGTAGGGGAGACCGGCGGCAAGGACTTCGTGCTCGCCCACCCCAGTGCCGACCCGGACGTCCTGGTGACGGCGCTGGTGCTCGGCTCGTTCGAGTACTCGGGGCAGAAGTGCTCGGCCAGCTCACGGGCCTACGTCCCGCGGACGCTGTGGAACCGGATCCGCGACGACCTCGCCGGCGTGACCGCATCGCTGTCCGTCGGCGACGTCGCCGATTTCGCGACGTTCACCGGTGCCGTCATCGACGCGCGCGCCTTCGCCAAGCTGGATGCCGCGCTCGCCCGGGCCAAGGCCACCCCGACGATCGAGGTCGTCGCCGGCGGGACCACCGACGACAGCGTCGGCTGGTTCGTCAGGCCCACGGTGGTCACCTGCACCGACCCCGACGACGAGGTCTTCACCACCGAGTACTTCG
>JAABUS010000595.1_pt1 | contig 90191 bp, 20 predicted proteins | sample 5560161 | NCBI WGS metagenome assembly JAABUS01 (sample SAMN10711885, study PRJNA513376) | rock metagenome | isolation source: Antarctica rocks | place: Antarctica: Victoria Land, Trio Nunatak nord | collected 2016-01-04
AAATAGTTTAAAATTAAAAAAATTTTAAAACAAAAAAAATAAAAGTATTTTATTAAATAAAAATTTTTTTTTTTTAGAAAATATATAAAAATTAGATTTTTTTTTTAATTGCTATTAGAATTTTTTAATTTTTTTTTATTAAAATAAAATATAAAAGTAATATTTTAATTTTAATTAATTAAAAGTTAAAACTATTTAAACAATATATTAGATAACAATTTAAAACTCTTTATAATAAATTTAATAAAATATATTTTATTTATTTTTAAGTTATTGATATTTTTTTATTTTGTTACAATTATTTCTTTCTTTTTATTCTTTAGAAAATTAAATTATTTTTTTAGTTAATTTAGTTTAATATATATTTTGTATCTTTCTTTTTTTAAATATATTTGTTCTTTATATATTTGTTTAATCGAAATTTAAGAAATTGTTAAATTATAATTACAATTAAATTGTATATACTTTATATATTTTTTAAAATTATTATTTATATAATAGATTTTATTAAATATTGTATAGTTACAATAAAAATATATTGCTAGAAATATCAAACTTAGAGTATTAAGAAAATCTTTTTTTTAATAGAAGAAATTTTTGATATTTATCTTTTTAGAAAATATAGTAGAAAAATATTAAGTTTCTAAAAAAAAAAAAAAAAAAAAAAAGTATTATAAGCTTATTTAAGTTATATTAATAATTTAGATTCTATATTTTTAAAACAAATCTACTATTATATTTAATATACTTAAGAAGCAAATATTTTAAATATAATATTTAATATACTTAATAAACAAATATTATAAGCAATTATATTTGTTATACTTAACAAAAAAATAAAACAAACAATTAATATTTTTTTAATATATAAAAAATCGAATACAATTTTTTTATAGATTGTATTTAATTTATTTTAAGTTTTAATTTATTGTTATAACTATTTAAGCTACAGACTCTTGTTACTAAGTAATTGCTAATATTGTCTGAAAATATTTATAGATCTCTTTAATAATATAACTATCTTAAATATCTTTGTAAGAAGTATTAGTATAATACAATTTTTAACAAACTATTAACAATTAAGACTATTTAAATATATCTGTTTTAAAACTTAGATTATATTTTAATATTAATTTTTTTAATTTAATATAAATAAACAAGTTTATTTTAAGGTTTATATAAGATACTCTTATTAACTATAGTATATAATTACTATTCTTTAAATTGAATTTTAGTATTTATATTTTACTTGATATATTTGTTTTTGTTTCTTAGTTTAAATAATAGAAAATTATTTAAAATTTTATTCGATACTTTTTAAAATTCTCTTTTTCTAGTATTAAATATACAATTAAAATTTCAATTAAATTAATTTACAAATTAATTAAAATATAAAGTACTAAATAGTAAATTGCAAAAAATAGATTTACTAAAATTATTTTCAAATAAAGATAATTATTAATTAGAAGCTCTTAAAAAATTAGATATTTTGCAATCGAAAATAGTATAAACAATATTTTTAAATAATTTAAAGAAAAAATTTCTAAAATAAAACAATAATACAAAATAATAATATAAGTATAAAATAAATTAAGCAAGATTTTATATTAACAAGTAATTATAATCTAATAACATAGCAAACTATAATCTTAATAATATATTATAATTATATAGATCTTAAAATAGTAATTCTTAATATAATAATATAATTTTAATTTCTTAATAATTTGATTCGATTTCTAATATTAAAATTAAAAATTAACTTAAATTAAATTAAGTTAATTTTAAAAAATTAGAAATCGACTTAAGTTTTAATTCGATTTCTAATATTAAAATTGTCGAGTCGAGTCGATTTTAATAGTTAGAACCGAAACTCGATCCAACAATTAATCTAATTATATATTACTATTGTATATTATCTAAAAAATAATAAAAAATCTAAATTTAAACTTATATTATACTATTTTTAGTAATCTTAACGTTCTTGGCAATTCGATTCGATTCCTAATATTGGAATCGAAAATTTACTCGAGTTGGATCGGATCGATTTTAAAAAAGTAGAAATTAACTCGGATTTTAATTCGATTTCTAATGTTGAAATTGTCGGATCGGGTCGGTTTCAATAGTTGGAACCGAAATCCGACCCGACGATCAATCTAAGCGAATCTATAATAGAAATGCCAAGATAAAACGTTTATAACACGCTAGACTTTAATTTTGTGTCAAGAATGTATTTTTCGCGTACTCTATCAAATATTACGCAATTTGGGCCCGTACCTTAATCAAGGGTTTTGGACTCAGACGTGAAAGCGCTCCTGATGTTAGTCAGCGACTTCGCATGCCGACCCGCTAGGGGCTTGGCAACTTCACTCTTAGACCTGAGGCAAAATTCCTGGGCTGTTGCAAATATCCTTGGGTTCGAAAGGGGAGGACTTTCTACGCGTTTGCAAAAGCGAGACCACTTGCCATGCTTCGTCATACGACGACTTCCAGTGGAGCGAAGCTGTATGATCCGTACCACTTGGAGATATGCGCAGCGCCCAGTGATGCTTCGTTTCCCATACATCAACAAGTTCTCGATCATATCCTACAACTCCAGAACCAGACGTCTTCCACACCGTTACTCGACATTGTACGCACCAATGACCGACAGTGTGGACGCCTGTAATCCTCACCCTACAACTAGCCTGGCGTCGGATGATAGTATAAGCTCCTCATCTCGCTACAATACCCACTGTGCTAACATAGATACAGGTCTAGATCCTCGTAAACATACGAGCGGGAGATGGCTTCGTCGTGACGAGCTGGAGCGCAACTCGCGAATCTTGAATGTTGACTTCGACGCGCTCCGCCGTAGAGTCATCGAATTGTGTCCTGGCGCTACCTCCATTGCAAGATACGAGAAAAAGGAAGGGGGATACAATCGAATTTTCATCTTCACCTGCGATAATGCTAGGCGTGTTGTTGCGAGGCTACCGACATCCGTGGCAGGACCAGCTAGGCTGACCACCAACTCGGAAGTAGCCACTATCATGTACGGTGAGATTGAGACCTCCTCCTGGACGAAGCTTAGTAACTAAGTCCTCGCGTGCTGTCCAGTCCAGTCCAACACGACCGTGCCAACGCCAAAGATTCTTGACTGGAGCGACGACCCCTCAAATGCCATCGGCAGTGAATATATTATTATGGAACATGCCACTGGTGTTCAATTGCACCAGAAATGGCCAAAGATGTCCGGGGAGCAGCAGATCGCTTGCATCCGCGCCATTTGTATAAGTATTCAGCAAATAGCGGCAATCGACTTTCCTGCGTATGGAAGCCTATACTTTGCCGATGCCCCTCTCCACTCAACCTCCACGCTGCCATTGACACAAGGCTTTTGTATTGGACCCCATTGCGGAACCAGGTATTGGGACTGCAATGTCGGCGAAGCGAGATTCTATAATTCGACGAAGCCCAATAGAGGGCCCTGTGAGTTCTGTCGTTCTAAACCTACGCAACATAACAGCTGACTGGCCTGCGTAGGGTCCCATCTTACAGCATACTGTGACGGCCTCATCGACACTGGTCTTTCCCGTCTTCCATCTGGACCGATTGCGCTTGCTGATAAGCCGCCCTTTCATGGATCCGTGGCAGCGCATACCCGTCTACTGAATGCTGGTCGTGGGGTCATCCAAAAGCTGGCCAAGGATCCTCGTATTCGGGGAGCAGCCACGGCCACCCTCTGCCATGCTGATCTGCATAAAAGAAATATCTTTGTTTCGGACGACGATCCCTCCGTCATTACGAATCTTATCGATTGGCAATCATCTAGCATTGAGCCAGCTTTTGAGTACGCAGATTATGTACCAGATTTCGCCGCACCTATGACCGACGCTTCGCCAGAAGAAAATCCCGCAGAAATACAGGCCGCTCTCTGCAAACAGGCTTTTGATGCCTGCCTGCAGGGTCTGACCCCAAAGCTCTACGCAGCAAGAGCACTTGATGATGACCTACCTCGACCTTTCCGTTACTGTCACAGGACGTGGAGGGATGGTGCTGCAGCTTTTAGGCACGAATTGATCGACATCTCCAGCCGCTGGAAGGAGCTTGGTCTCGCGGGCGCTTGCCCGTATGCATTGCCCACGTCGGTTGAATTGCTTGAGCACCAAAAGGAGTTCCAAAGCTTTTGCATTGCGAATGATTTAAAACGGAGGTTGATAGGTCTTCTGGACACCACGCCAGATGGATGGGTCCCGACAGACTCATGGGAAGTGACGGAAGTGGCGCACCAGAAGGCATTCGGCGAGTTGGTGCAGGCGATGCGAAGTGCTGAGAGCATCGAAGATCAGTCGATGAACGAGGAGGACTTGAGGAGAATATGGCCGTTTGATATCAGGTAGTAAAATGATGGTAGTCCGTGCCATCCAAAATCCAAAGCCAATAACCAAAGCTGCATGAAAATTTCAGACCTTGTGAATCACGAGGTCAATGGTATAGACTCTCCATGATGCTCGTGCCATTGAATTCACGGATGAAGTTTTCGCTCACCTTGAGCGACTGTAGGAAATGGTAGAACGCTACCCGAGGTGGCTATCGTCGTAGCTAGAGCGTGGGCAATAGTAACGCGTTTTTTATCTAAGAGACAATGCGACCAAGCTCTTGATCGATGAAAGGGCATTGGCATCCGCAGTCGACAGTGGCGGACGCACAGCGTGTGACTTGGCACATGAGAAGGGTGTGGGACGTCCTATAACCGTCGATAGGCTATTTGTTAAAGAGCGTCTCATATTACTTTTGATTGGAACTCCACTCAGCTAAGTCGACTATTGACTTGGTTCCGTCTTCCAGTTTCGATTTCATCCCCAATAAAGAATGTGTACAGACAAGTAGGAAAGCTCGAACGCAGCCAGTAATAGGAGACAGTCATACATAAGAGTGCATGTTGTCAACTTGACCTGCCCCTTAAGAGTCACATTCGAACTCCTTGCCGGCGGCAATAGCAACCTCAAGATGAGACATTTTTACCCAATCTTTCTTTCGAGACGCTAGAGCGTAAGCCGTAGATACAATGTTCTTGATCTGAAGCAGACGATCAATCAGTACGGGAGTCCTATCAACAAACTATCCGGCTGCTTACCTGGTGACCGTTGAGGTCCTTTTCCGCAAGAAAGTCCGAGTCCTCGCGGTTGTAACATGCTCCTCGAACTAGACCTCCACAAATGAACAGGCCAAGGAGACAATGGAAGGAGTGAGCCTCAAGGCTTCGGAGGTATTGAAATGACGCGGTAGGATGTTCAATATTTTGAATAGCTGGGTCAAAGGAGCACCCAAGCGCATTACTTCTACACTCAACAGTGGCTTCCCTTGCGCGTCGTTTCAAAATAAAAGGTCTGGGAATACTTGCTCTTGGATTGATTGCTCAGGTCTCAACTGCAATCCAAAAGGCCACCTGGCGAGTTCGTCCATTACATTCGATAGATATACGCCACTCGAGACCATGAAGCAAGACAGATTGTCGTCACGGAAGCAGCCGAATTATACGTAAAACTTCCGGCGTTCGCGGGAACTCTTCATGAAGCCGCTCGCGAGGTCGGAGATTTTGCAGTCGACCTTATGAAGGTTTTACAGAAAGAAAATGTCGACAGGAATATTGAGAATGTCAAGGCCATGCGCATTGCGATAGGAAGGCTCAGTACGACACGCATGAATAGAAGTGGATCTCGTTAGTCTTCAGGCAAGCACGTCGCTAACACGAAAACAGTAGGACCGCAAAGTGTTAGGCGTATGGGAAGTGGACATCTTCAATCTATCTGAATGGTTGCTGAGTCTCGTAGGTAGTCCTTGAGTTATCAAAAAGAATTCTAGCCACTTTAGATAGTGAAGCTTTAATATAGGCCCAGTGGCTACCTTCAACAGTGGCCCACGTTCCGAAAATAGCGGGCTGATGATGGTTCTAGAAAGTTCTTTGAAGCACTTTATAGCGGCGCGGGCCGAACCCTATATTTCACGTTCGGGAAGGAAGTATTTTGAATAAAGTTATTTAAGTTTCAGCCTAGGACACGGCAGTCGCGACTACGTTGAGCGAGCGCCTGATATTTACACTGTGAGTGCTTGTGTTTATTGCAAGGTTCTGAAGATAGAGAGTGTGCATACGAGGAGCAGATTCATGTAGTAGACACATTGAGCCAAGAGTGCAAATTCCCTGCGTTGTCGTTGACTCCATCCATCCATCTTCCACACTTGCCAATAAAACAGCCTCTGCATTCTCGATGCTATATTCTTCGCAGTACTTCCTCAATTCCTCTGCGTTTGCCTCGTCAGCTACCTTTCCCACTTGCTTGACATTCTCGGGCCGAACGAAGAACCGGATGGCGCGAACCACCTGTCGATGGGCGTCGAGATGCAGGTCAGGCATCAGCCATCGATCTGCAGCTACAAGAACATCGAGTAATGCATCGAGCTTCTCAGCAATTACTGACAAGTCATCTTCATCTTGGACATGCATGCCAGCGGCCCAATCGAGATGATCGTCGTAGCAGTATTCAATCAGGATCTTGAGAGTCGCGTACGTCATGTCTTCTAATTTGACGGGTTTGTTGTTCGTACTGCTCTCGGATTCAAAGGCCCACGATCCGTGGAATTGCTTCTCGCAGTATAGAGATCGACTGGCGAGGATAACTTTGTGAGCGGAGATTACACTTCCTTCAGCCTCGAATCTCACATCATTAAGGATTTCTTTCTCACGCAGCTGCCGTATAGCGGCAAAGGCTGTTTCGGATCGATTCCAGGAGGGAAGAGCGATTGAGGGATAGTATAAGGTTTTGCATCCAATCTCTTTCAACAGACTCGTGAAACGTCCCAGAAACGCATTGACCATCATAAGCGACGGTGCATTGCACGGACTGTCCAGTATAAGGTTTCCAAGACTGGTCCACGATGAGTGAAGGACATCCAGACCAATCAGATTCGAGTTCGTCACCTCCGCATTCCACCATATGGCCGCATTTGTGTCGCTGAACGTGTCTTTGCTTTCATGTAGGTTGAGATGGAGGAATTCGTAAGTTTTCTGAAGATCGCTCACGAAGCTTTCAATTTCAGCCTCTGTAATTGACAGTGCGGTTTCCGCTAGAAACATCAAATGCTCCCACACTATTGCGCAGTTTGGCCGACTCTTTGATCTGCTGTTTTGAATCGAAAAGCTTGACAGTTTATGAAGTGCAAAGAGCGTCTGGCTCCAACAAAGTGCGGCAAATTTGTGTCGAACGATGTTCTCGAGACTCAACGTGTTCTTTTGCAACGCTAATAATGTTTATTAAACACTTTAAATCAACATTGGCGATAAAATATATCTTAAACTTTATTAAGAATATATTATTCTTAAACTATCTAATCACAAGTTGTTTTACTAGAGAGTTAAATTCTTTGTTGTATTTAAGAAGATCGATAGTCTTGCATTCAAGTTGCAACTATCTTCAATTATAAGAATTTACTCAATTATATTAATATCTTAATCGAAATTAATCGCTTTAGATCTTAATTTATATAAAAGATTTATAAACTACAACTTGTTGCTAATAGAAAACAAGCATATAAGTTTTAACGCTCTTAATTACAAAATTCAATATCTTCTTAACAAGCGAGTAGTATACAATAGACTCTACTATCTAGTTAAATAAGAAAACTACAACAAAAAATATAATATTTGATATTTTATTTAAGTATTTTATAATGCAAAAGAATTAATTGCAAAGTACAAGACAAATTTAAAGTCTTTAATTGTTAAAACTATAGAAAGTTAGTTTGCTATCTCTATATATATTATTTCTCGCAAGTGTTTATAATATATAAAAATCTTGCAAATACTTTTAATGCAATTGATTTAAATTTTGTCTTATTATAATAATATTTGCGTATATGTTTCGATCTAATACAAAAATATTATATCTAAATCTTAAGATCGATTTCTTCTAACTCTATTTAGTAGTAATTGTAAGTACAAAGTTTAACATTATATATCTTGCGCAAGAGATCTAGTAGTCTATATTGTATACTATATTGTTATATATAGATATACTAGTTTAATATAAGCAATATATTGTGCGCAATCTCTAAATATAATATATAATATTGCTATATTGTTGTTACAATCTCTAAGTATATATTAAGTGCTATATCTTTAAAGTAATCTCTAAGTACGCAATACACTAGAATTATTAAAAAATAGAATCTAAATTAATTGCGTTAAAAGTATCTATAAGATAGTTGTATATTATAAATACTTGCGAGAAGTAATATATATAGAGATAACAAACTAACTTGTTACAAAAAGACAATATTAATTACAATTTTCTTCTAAATTACAATTAACAAATCTAACAATATTAGAGACTTCTATAAAAATAAAGTTATTAATTATCTTAATAATTGCAATATAACAATTAAATATAAAAGTGCAAATATTATCTTTATTATAAATCTTATTATTATTATAATTTTTGTTATTATTCTTATTTATATAATATTAATTTGTTAGAGACTAGACTCGAAATCTCTATCAAAGAGATATCTAAATTAATAACTAGATAGAACTCAAGTCTATACTAGATTTAATATATAGAACAAAAGACAAAAGAGAAAAGAGAGAAACAAAACAACACTAACTATATAAGATTGCAAGTTTTATATCTAGCAAGAATTAATCTAGATTTAATCTAATTTAACTCAAATTAAATTAAGATCAAGCTCAAAAAATTAAGCAAAATTAAAACAAAGAGTTATTTAATCGACGAACGTAACTAACAAACTACTAATTTAACATTATAATAGTAGCTTCTTTTTATAAGACAAAGCTTTTGCGAGACAATCAAAACAATATAACGAATTATCGAAGAATCGAAGAATTAAGAATCGAGAAAATTTCAAAAAGCAAAATAAAACAAAACAAAATAATTAAATTTATTAAACTAGATAAAGAGGAAACAAAACAAGAGCAAAACAAGATATTTAAATTTATTAAATTAAGTTAAAACAAAAAACAATAAAGACAAGACAAAATATTTAGATTTAATAAATTGAACAAAATAAAAAAAGAAGATCTTTGTTATCTAAATAAGATTTGAGCGAGACTAAATAAACTTAAATTAATTGAGTCAAGATTGAGCGCATTTAAAGTAACAAAATACTATTAAAACAAAACAAAAAGATCTTTGTTATCTAAACAAGATTTAAGCGAGACTTAATATTTAAATTTATTAAATTAGATAAAATAAAGCGAGAAAATCTCTATTATTTAGATAAGATCTAGATAAGATTACATTATTTTAGTTAAAGTTAAGCGCATTTAAAGTAACAAAACACTATTAAGACAAAAGAAGAAAATCTTTGTTATTTAAACAAGATTTGAGCAAAACTTAATATCTAAATTTATTAAATTAAATAAAATAAAGCGAGAAAATCTTTGTTATCTAAATAAGATCTAGGCGAAATTAGATTATCTTAGTTAAGACTAAGCGCATTTAAAGTAACAAAACACTATTAAAACAAAATAAGAAGATTTTTGTTATTTGAACAAGATTTGAGCGAGATCTAGACGAGATTAAATTAATTTAGTTAAGACTAGACGCGTTTGAAGTAACAAAACACTATTGAGACAAAATAAAAAGATCTTTGTTATTTAAGCAAAATCTAAGTAAGACTTGAACAAGATTAAAAACATTATCTATTTTTCTTAATATTAATAGTTAGAAATAACACAAAATACTATATATAATCTCTTTACAATAAGATTGACTAAATAATATTTATCAAAAATTTGTTAACAATTATTCAAAAAAATAAAAGATTTCTAAGTAAAAAAATAATCTTTTTAGTTAACGTAGTACTTAAGCAAGACAAAGCTAAAATATTTATTATCTTTAAAGTTTAGAATACTATTAATATATCAAAATCTTTTATTATTTTTAATAACAATAGATTTACAAGATTTTTAACGCTATTTAAAAAAAGAATCGATAACAGTATAATTAACAAAAATAACATAAAAAACGAAATAAATTTTTATAAATATAAGAAGCTTAAGTTCGACAATTAAAGAATTTCTTTTAAAAATGCGCTTTATTTTGAAAAGATTAATATAACAATTGTTTAATTTAATTGCAAAATAAACAATATTAAAATTCTTAATATTAAGTTAAACTTTGTTATTTACAAAGTATCTAAAACAAGAACAACAAAAGCAATTAATATTAAATTTATAGATAGTTTAAGCGACAAATATTTTATTGCGTAGATACTAAGTAAGTTTTTTTATCTTTTAAGTAAAACTTTCGACATTAATTAATTAAATTCGAGTCTAAATTATAAGATTAAAAGATAAGAATTTTAAAAACTTAAAATTTGGACATAAATTTTAATTCAAATTAATTAAGAAAAGCAAAACAAAAATTGTAAATAAAGAGACGTTGTTAACAACAAACTTAATATCTAAAAGCTATTTAACTTAGTTATTTTGTATATAGTTGACATAAATACGAAGATAATATTTTATAACAATATTGACTTGTTTAGTTTAATCGTCAATCTTAAGATAATACGCAATAAATAACTTAGCGTCAATCTTTAGCATTTAACAAAGATGTTTTTAAATATTAAAAATAAATTGTGTGTTTTAATTAAATACAAAGAACTTAAGTAATTTGTAATTTTTTTAAACGTAAACGTAGAAACAATTGACAATTTCTTTTACTTTTATAGAAGTAATAAAAACTAAATATCTTATCTTAATAAAACAATTAACAAAAACAAAAACGTATTTATACATAATATTTATAAAGATATTAGACAATAAAGAATCTACGTAATCTATAAAGATATTACGTTAACAATATTTAAAAACAAGAAAAAAATGCAATTATTTTTGCGTCTTTTGTTTAGAAGACTTAAAACAAATACACGTATAACAATTTTATATAAAGCGCTAAATATACTTATAGATATTAAGTTATTAATAAGTTCGATTAATTAATTTGTAGTATTTTGTTCTTTCTAAATAATTATTAATAATACTATTGTAAGCAAACTAAATTACGCGAAAACAAAGACGATTTAAGTTAAAAACATACTTTTTTTCTTAAAAGTACAAGAAGTTGAAGCGTTCTTTATATTTGACTAGAGAGATTTTATTATAATAAAGTACTTTATTGCAAAGCGCTTCGAGTATTTAAAATGCAAACTAATTGTTAACTTCGATTTAATTTTATAGAGTTTAAGTAAAAGTATCTTTTGAATTTTTGTCAAAATTTAGAGTTTTTTAATTTAATTAAAATTCGACGTTATTAATATTAAGTTCTTTTACGTTTAACTTTATCAAAGCTAAGATAACAAAAAAAATTAAAAAGATTGAAAAAAAATATAATTAAATAAAATCTAAAGTAATAGCTTAATATTAAAAATCTTTAACAATCTTAAAATCTAGAACGTAAATTTTTAGAATTGTTTAATATTAATGCAAATATTAAGAATCGAAAGTATCTCTTTTTTTAAAAAAATCTTTTAAGCAATGTATAAAAGCGTCTAGTTTTTTGTTAATTTTGTCGAAACAATATATAATTTAATAGTGGAATTAAGACAAAAGCTTGCTTTATCGAACTTAACAACAACTTAGTTGCTTAATTAATATAAAATACTTTAAATTTTTATAATTTATAATTATTTTAATTAGATAAATTGAGCTTTTAAACTTAAGACATTATTCTTCGAATACGCAAACAATAGCTATAAATTTCTTACTATAAGTTTTATAATTATATTCGATTAAATTGTACTTCTTAAAAAACTAAGCAACTAAATAAAGAACTCTTTTTTTATTATACTAAAAAAGAATGTCTTCGAATATATAATTCGAAATATCGATTTTTATTATAATCTTGTAATTTGAGTTGTAATAACAAAATATTATATTAAAGATAAAAACTTTCTTTAAAATAATAAATGTTAATTGATATTTTTTAAATTAAACAAAAAATTAATTCTTTCTAGTTAAATAAGTTAACAAAACAACTATTTTACTATAGTTGTAGATAAATCTTCTATAGAAGTTCGCGAATCTTAGAAAGCTTTAAATATTCTTAATGTTAATTAAAATAAATCAATTAACTATAATATCTATTTTAATTGAATTTATCTTAATCTTTTCGATAATAATTATTAATTCTAGATACGAGACTTAAGCAATATAAAACTCGTATTTAGTTATATTTGTTTGTAAACTTGCTTTACGCAACTTTTAAAAAATAAATTTAATATAAATTTTATGCTCTAGTTTATTATTATTGTAAATAAGAATGTTATTTAAATAAACAATACAAAATTTATCTAAAAATTCTTAAAAAATATCGTTAATATATTTCTAAAACAAAATAGATTTATTATATAGATCAAAAGATATAATAAAATACTTAAAAAGTTTAAAACAAATGCAAAAAACAATAAATTTTTTTTTTTTAAAATATATAGTCGATTAAACGCTAAGATAATGTTTAGTTTAATAGAGATTTTAACTCAATTAAAACAATTTAGCGTTTCGAAGATTAAAGACAAAGAACATCTATTTTTAATTGTAATAGCGTTTAAATCTTTGTAATCTACGCAAAATCTAAGTTTATCTTTAGTTTTTTTAATAAAAAAAATAAAAACTATTGTTTAAAAGCAATTTGTTCGAATAAATTCTTCGTTAAAATTTTTATCTAAATAATAACAAAGTTTTAAAGTTTTATTACAACTTATATTGTATAAAGTAAAAACTAAAGATTAAATATCTTCTTTAAGATAAATAATATAATTGTAGAAACAATAAAAAAGCAAAATATTTGTCTCTTTCTTAAAGAAGATATTAAGAAATTCGAAATATCTAAAAGACAAAATTGTAACTAAATCCATATTTTTGTTTTGTTAATAATATTTTAGATTCTTCTAAGTAGTAAAAATTATTAAATAAAGTTTCTTTTTTATTTGATAAAGTGCTAAATAATAATCTTAATTATAAGTGTTAATTTTGATATTCTTATAAAATAGCAAGAATTTCGAGAAATTTAATAAATTAGAGATTTAAATAAGATCTAATTTAGATTTAAACAAAATCTTAACTAAATTTAAGAAAACGTCTATCTTTTATGAAGTAATAGTAAATATTTCAACATTTTTTGCGCAAACGATGCGATCAAATTTACGAGCTTTTAACTTAATTACGTTAAGTTGTATAGAAGATTGTTCAACTTGTTTTGCACATCGTTTAATAAAAATTTTAAAAAACAAAAGACTTCAATATTTAATTTTTAATAAATATCTTTTTTAAATAGCTTAAAGAATACAACTAGAGACTTCTTGCTTTAAACTAAATAAAACAAAACAAAATTTAAAATCGAAATAATTAGATTGTTTTTTATAAACGAGACTAGATTGCTTTTGAAAAGCAAAACTAGATTGCTTTTTACAAACAAATTGTTTCTTATAAACAAAATTAGATTGCTTTTAAAGAGTAGAATTAGATTGCTTTTTGCAAGCAAGTTGCTTCTTATAAGCAACTAAATTGCTAAATATTCTCTAAAAAAACAAACTTAAACTAGAAAAAAAAATTTAATTATTGAAAAAGATTGCAAGAACATTTTAATCTTAAAGCTCTTATATGCGTTAAAATTTCTTAAAAGACAAGAATTCTTTTTCTTCTTAAATAGTACTATAGATTTTAACAAACAATTAGCAACAATATTTGAAACAAAAAAAAAACATATAGTAAAAGTATTATAATTAAAGTTTGCATTAATAAAGTAACAACAAAATTACAATAAACTTATAACAATAAAATATTAATTAAGTCTAATAATATAAAAAAATAATCTCTCGATATAATTGTCGAAAGCTATAATAATTTTAACAACGTAAATAATGTCGCTTATTAAAATTGCTTAATTATTAAAATCTCGAAGCTTACAAAAGTAAATCAATTAATAAAAAGAAAAATTATATTGTTGCGCAAAAGATTTATTAATAAAGACATAAATTAAGACTTTATTATCGATTAAAATTATAACAAAAATTCGAGATTAAGTTTGACATAAAACAAAGAAAACTATTATATAATTATCTTTAAATATAAAATTAAATTTAAAGAGTTTTAAAATTGTTTTAATTAAAAATCTTTTATAAAATAAAAAAAAAAATAAAAACTAAAAAACTAAAAGACAAAAAAATATATATATTGATTCTTAAATATAATTTTGTTTAGAAACTAGACTTTTTTTGCTAATAACAAAATATCTTTGTTAACATTAAAAATATTATCTAAATTAACAAAACAAAGAAAGAAAGATTTTTTATTAAAATATTTTTTTGCGATTTTGCTTAAATATTGCAACTTGTAATAGTAGTACAACTTTTACTTATTACAAATTTCTTTAATTTCTAAAACAATTAAAAATTTGTTTTAAACAATAATAATAATAAAGCTTAAATTTATTAATTTGTCAAATGTTATAGAAATTCTTAACACAAGTAAAACAACAAAAACAAAAGTAATAATGCGAGATTTTAACAAATTGCTAATAAGAATAAAATTGAATTTTTGTTTAATTAAAGCAACGACAATTGTTATAATACAAAATTAACAATACTTAAATTGTTAAAGTTTCTTGTTAATCTTAATAAAAGCTTAAATTTATTGTTAAAAAATAAATAATTGTTTGCTATTAAAAATTTGTCAAAATATAATAGCAATTTAGATAAAAAAAAAAATATTGCGCTTTATACAATTAATTAATAAAGTATTTTCTATTTAAAAATATTCTTTCTTCTAATAGAAAAGATGATAATATTTGACAAAATTAATAAAGTCTTGCTTTAGAGTCTCGCAAAAATATAAATATATATTTTTTAATTCAAAAAAATTGTTACAATAATAACGTAGATTTCGATATTATTTGTTAAAAAAAACAATAACACAAAAATTATTAATTTGATATTAATTTATAAGATTATAAGTTTTTTTATTTATAATAAGTTGTAACTTCGCATAAAAAATCTTAACTTAATTAATAAAATATTAATTATAATTTATATTTATACGTTGTATAAGATTTTGCTTCTATATATTTAATTTATTTTTGTCTTTTTTATATTGTAATATATTAAGAAGTTTCTCGAATTTAAAGATAACAAAAGCAATAATATTTGTAGAAAACAATAGAAGTTGTATAATAAAAGTAAATTGATTGTTTATAGTTTGAGCGACAATTTGTGCAATTGCAATTATAGATATCGAATCTAATTTTACAAAAAAAGAATTTAAAGTAAATAAAATAAGAGTAATATTAATATTAAATTATATTTGATTTTGAAACTCTTAGAATTAACGTAGAGTTTCGACTAAATTTTAAGTAACTTATCGAACAAACTTCTTAATAGTAAGTTCGATCTTTAATAAGAGTTTTAGATGCTTTATTAAGTTAATAGTTAAACAAGTATTAATATACTTAAAGAGATTAGATTTTAACGCGTAAAAGCGTTGCAAAAAATGTTGATTTTTTGTAATATTAAAAACTAAACTTGAAATCTCTATTAAAGAGATATTTAAATTAATAACTAAATAAAACTTAGATCTATACTAGATTTAATATATAAAACAAAAGACAAAAGAAAAAAGAGAAAAACAAAACAACGCTAATTATATAAGATTGCAAGTTTTATGTCTAGCAAGAATTAACTTAGATTTAATCTAGTTTGATCCAAATCTAACTAAGATCGAGCTCAAAAAATTAAGCGAAATTAGAACAAAAAGTTGTTTAATCGACGAACGTAGCTAGCGAACTGCTAACCTAACACTATAATATAATTGTTGCGAAAAAGATATTATTTACTTTATTTTAAATAGAATAAAATCAAAAAATATCTCTTATATTATTATTAAAGATTATTATATTAGCAAGAATGTTAATCTTTCTTCTCTTAATAAATATTTGTTATAGTTTTGTATAATTGTTGTACTCTTTAATATTATAGTATCTTCTAATATTTCTTTTACAATTGTTATATTCTATCTTGTAGTATTTCTTTTATAATTGTATTAAGATAATTAATATAGATAGTTATTCTTTTATAATCTTAATTAATATTCTTTTACTATCTTAATCTAGTATCTACAATATTTATAAGCAAATTTTTATCTATTATAATTATTGTAATAAGCAAATTAGTTTTTCTTAATTAATTTAACCTAATAAGAGATAGAAGCAATAGTAATTAATTAAATTAATAATAATTAAAAATATATATTTTATATATAGAAAAATTATTATTAAGTTAATTAAGATTTTGTTTATTTTGTTATTATTATATTTTACAAGAAGTAAATTAAGAAACTTATTATATTTATTTAGCTTTATATTCTTCAAACAATCTAATTTTTTTACTTTATTACTATATTTACAATAGAATATTTAAATAATTCTTAGAAATTCGATCTTTATTATAGAGAAGTTAAAAAGATAAATAATAAGAGTTGCAATTTATATAATATTAAATTCTAATACTAATTTTATTATAAAAGAAGATTATATAAATAATAATAATATTAACGCTAACAATAATAATAGCAATATATTAAAAGTTAAATTGCTTTCGACTTTGCACAAAAGAAAAACTTCTATAATTTTCTTTATATAATTAAAGTTTTTATTAAAGATGAATATCGAAGCTTCTAACAAGTAGACTGATCGTTCGGTTCCAACAGTTGGAACCGAATTGCATAAATTATAAAAATACTAACTATATTAGGTTAAAACTTGGCCTAATTAGATATAACTTTCGGGTCGAGTTATAGATTTCGGGGAAAAACCGACCCGAACAATTAGTCTACTAACAAGTTAATTATGATTAGAAAAGATAAATATTAATATACAATAACAATAGAATATATTTTGAATTTTTCTAGTCTTAAACAAGTATATAAAAATATATAATTGCTTTATTTAAATAATTAAGAGATTTAAAAATAATAACTTTAATTTAGCTACAAAGATTACATATTAACTTAAAGAATAGAAAGATAAAAAAGATTACTTATTGTTAATAATAGACTTTGTATTATTTGTTGCAAGAAATTGTACAAACAATTGTTTAAAAACAATATTAAAAAATAAATCTATATTAACAAAAACAAAATTTGTAAAAAAAGTTAGATTTAAAAAGATTACAATTGTAAAGAAGAAGTTTATATTTAGAAAATTTGTTAAGTTAATATTTCTTAAATCTCGCAAAACAATAATATTTAAATCTAGCATTAAGAATTTCGCAAATATAAAAAATTCTATATTTATTAATAAGATATTACAAATATATATTCTTTTAATACTTCTATTGTTAATTTTTATTATTATCTTTATATTTTTTAGAACAATAAACTTAATTACATTTATTTGCTTTATTTAATTATTAAGAAGATTCTTAATATTATATTATATTAAAAGTAATTAATTTGTTATATAAAATTTACCAATTTAATAAAAATTTAAGATATTAATTTAGAGAGTATATTAAATATATTTAAAAGTTTAATATAAAATTATAATAATACAATTAAGTTGTTCTAGTAAGTTTAACAAGTTTATTTTATATTCTTTGCTTATATATATTATTGTTGCGCTTAATAGCTAATGCGCAATTTACAAATATATAAGCTTAATAATAATATTAACAACAAGTATATATTTAGACAACAAAACTAAAGTTATTGTTAATAATAATAAAATAAAGAACATTAAAACAAATTTAGACAAAAAATAAAAAAAACTTTATTTAAATTATTAAATAAAGTAAAATATTTTAACAAAAATAAAGAAAAAAATTAAAATTAATACAAAATATATAATTTCTTTTCTATTATATTAGTTGCAATAATTTTTGTTATTTAATTGCTATTTAAATTAGCTAGATTTAAGCTTTACTATATATTTAATTTTATATTATAGAATCTTTAAGAGTATTGCAATTGTATATAAATTAACTATTAAATTAGATTTTAATTCTAGCTATTAAAATCGATTTAATTCGACAATTTTAATATTAAAATTAATTCGAAACTCGATTTAATTTGCACTAATTTAAAATTAATTTAATTTAATTTAAGTTAATATTCAACTTTAATATTAGAAATCGAATCGAATTGTTAAGAAATCGAAAATAATATTATTATATTAAAAGTTACTATTTTAAGATCTATATAAGTATAATATATTATCGAAATTATAGTTTGCTATATTATTAAATTCTAATTACTTGTTAGTATAAAATCTTACTTAATTTATCTTATACTTGTATTACTCTTTTATATTGTTGTTTTACTTAAGAATTTCTTTCTTTAAACTACTTAGAGATATTGTTTATACTATTTTTAATTGCAAAATATTTAATTTTTTAAAAGTTTCTAGTTAATAGTTATTTTTATTCGAAAATAATTCTAGTAAATCTATTTTTTGTAATTTGCTATCTAGTACTTTATATTCTAATTAATTTGCAAGTTAATTTAATTAAAAATTTAATTATATATTTAATACTAAAAAAAGAGAGCTTTAAAAAGTATCGAGTAAGACTTTAAACAATTGTCTATTATTTAAACTAAAAGATAAAAACAAATATATTAAGTAAGATACAAATATTAAGATTTAATTTAAAAAATAATAATTATATACTACAACTAATAAGAGTATTTCGTACAAAATTTCAAATAAACTTGTCTATCTATATTAAATTAAAAAAATCAATATTAAAATACAATCTAAATTTTAAAACAAATATATTAAAATAGTTTTAACTATTAATAACTTATCAAAAATTGTATACAAAAGTTTTCCAAAAATATTAAATTATTCTATTATATACAATTATTTAAATATATCGAATATAAAGAAATATCTTTAATTTATATTTTATTTAAAACAAAAAAGATTTCAATTATAATTAGTAATCGATTTAGTTTTTATTTGCGTAAATTATCGTTAATAATATAAATAAATAATACAAAACTAATATATTAATAGAAAAAAAATTATATTAATTTATTATTTTTTAGTTAAGATAATTGAAAAAATTAATTATACAAAATATTTGTTAATTTAAATCTACTTTTTTAAACTATTAATAATTTAAATTTTCTAAAATTGCTAGAAATACTTTAACTAAATCTAGTACTTTTAGATTGTATTAAATTATTAAAATTAAATTTGTAACAGAATTAAATTAGATATAAAAAAGTGTTAATATATTTTTATTTTTATAAATATATAATTCAATTTTTTAAAACTTGTTTATTTTAAAGTATTAATATATTTTATCGATATTATATTTTAATATTATAAATATTTTATTAAGTTTACTTCTTTTAATATTAAATATATAGATTAACAATTAATTTTAGAATTTATAAAAATATTAAAATTCTTTAAAATTAAAAACAATTTTTTTAAAATTATTACTAATAATATAAGCAATAACAATATTTTTAAAAAAAAAATTTACAAAATTTTAAATCAACAAGAATCTTAATAGAATAGACAATAAAATTCTATTTTTTGTTTAATTTGTATTATTAATTTAAGAGTTTAAAACTTTATTGTAACTCTTCAATTAAAAACAATTATTAATAATATTGTTTTTTAGTTAGAGAATAAACAAGTTTAGAATATTACAAGAAGTATAAATTTGTCTATTATAATTAAAAAGATATTTGTTGTATAATAATACAAAAAAAAAATTTATTTGCTAAATTTTATTTAGATTTGCACTTTTACTATTGCTATTAATAACTTATTTTAATACTTAATTTATTTTAGAGTCTTTTAAGAACAAAAAAAATAAACAATCTTAAAAATTAATATAAAATATTTGTATTTGTTAAAATTCCATCTATTTAATATTTTGTTGTGTATGTTAACTACGCAACTATGTTAATTTTTAAATAAAAAAATATTTAGAAAATTAAAAAATTCAATATATTCGACTAGACAAAAACAAATAACAATCGATTTAACTATTAAACAAAATATTAAATTCTTTCTATAAATATAATGTTATAATTTCTTAAACAACTAATATTAATATTTATTTAAGATTTCGAGTATTCGATATAATATCTAATTATTTTAATTATTTGATAAAAACTAGACTAAATTATAATTGTTCTTTAAAAGAGATTATACTAAAAGTTTGCAAAAAAGCTTCGACAAAACTTATTAATTAATATTTGAAAACAAAAAAACTTAATAAAATATTATACAATCTTATTAATATTTTGAATTCTACGCAAAAATTAAGTCTTTACAAAATATAGAATCAAAAAAAAAAGAAAAATTGTAAACTATAAAACAAAATATTAAACAAAATTTAAAGTCTATTTTTAATATTATTATAATTTAGTTGCTACTTTAAAAGTAGAAATATAAAGAGCAAATATTATTAAAAAGATAATACAATTAGACTGATCGTTCGGGTTAGTTTTTCCCCAAAATCTATAACCCGACCCGAAAGTTATATCTAATTAGACCAAGTTTTAACTTAATATAGTTAGTATTTTTATAATTTATGCAATTCGGTTCCAACTATTAGAATCGAACGATCAGTCTATTTATATAAAAAGTTAGTCTTTATAAATTATAAAATAAAAGAGAAAACAACAATATTGTTAATTACAAAAACAAATACAAGATAGAATTTAAAAACTATTATTAATATTATTACAATTTAATTGCTAGTTTAAAAGTAGAAATACAAAAAGCAACTATTGTTAAAGGAATAATACAATATAGTAATATATATAATGTTTAACTAATATTAATATAATCTATTTTAATTACTACAAAATTCTTACTTTAATAATTGCAACAATTTTATTTAATCTAAAATAAAAACAATCGATATCTTTGTATTAATATTGTAGAAAATAAATATTCGATCTAAGAATATTAAAGAAACAATATATTAAACTTTTCAAAATTAACACAAATAATTTAAGCAGACTAATTGTCGGATCGGGTTTCGGTTTTAACTATTGGAATCGATCCGATCCGACAATTTCAATATTAGGAATCGATCTAAAATCCGATTGGATTAACGTTGATTTAAAATTAACTCAATTTAATTTAAGTCAATTTTCGATTTCAATATTAGAAATCGAATCGAATTGTTAAGAAATCGAAAATAACATTATTATACCAAGAATTACTAAAAATAGTATAAAAAAAGTTTAAATTTAGATTTATTATTATTATAGGTAATACATTATAGTAATATATTATGATAATACTATAATAGATAGATATTTCTAATATAACTACTAATCAAATATAATAAATTAACTATTTCTATCAAATTATTACTAAAAATAATAGAATTTACTAAAATAATAATTCGAGTTAATTTTTCGAGTTAAGTTTCGATCTTATCTCTAAATCTTAACTCGATTCAAGTCGATTTTTAATTTCAATTTTAGAAATTAAACTAACTTTTCGATTTTAACTTTAGAAATCGACTCAATTCAATTCGATTCGATTAATCGATTCGAACTCGATTAATCGACTCGACGCAATTAGTCTAAATCTAAGATATACTTTTATATTTAGTATTATTAATAGATATTAAACAAACTTTTAGTTTTGTTTAAAAAATATATTAATAAAATCGATCTTAAATAAGTTTGCAAATAGTTAAGCAAATTATAATAATTAAATATTTTAATTATACTATAGATCTAAATACAAAAAAGATTGTTCTCAAATTATAAAATATATATTATAAAGAGAAAAATAATTATTGAGCAATAAATAGAAAAGATTGTTTTTTTATACTAGATTTTAAGATTATTTTAAATTAGATTTATTTATAAATTAATTAATTTTCGAAAAAAAGTATTTTTAATAATTATAAAAATTATTAGATATTATTAGTAATAATACAAAGAAATAATATATTTAATAAATTAAATTGCCAAAAAAGATCTATCAATAATAAAATTTCGAAAATTTTAATTTTAATTAATACAAAGGACAATTATAATTGTTTAAAAAAAACAATATATTATATTTGTTTAAAAAAAAGAATATAATATTGTTATAAAGCTTTTAACTTAAAAAATCAAATTGCTCTATAAAGTTTTTAATAAAAAACAAATCTTTTAGCTAAAGTATTATATAGTTTGCGTAAATAATTGCAAGATTTAAATTTATAATATACAAAATATTAATTATAATTCTATTATTAAAATAGTAATATAAAGAGATAATATACTTATTAAAAAAAAGAATAATTATAAATATTTTTGTTGCTTTTTAAAATACTACTAAAGCAAAGTTTTAAATACAATAATTAATTATATTATATTTGTAGTTATCAATTTTATTATAAAGAAGCTTACAAATTAAACACTAAAATACAAATAAAAAAATAAAAAAATCGATTAATTTCTAGTATTTTCAAATTTTATAAAAAGCAACAATATTAAGTTTTTATTTTTGTGTATATTATTGCAAAACATTAGTATATTAGTCGAAAATATATTACTTGTTTGTATTATTTTAATTATACTAGTATTTTAAATACTTTTCTCTTTAGTATTTTTTACTTCTTAATATTTTTTTTTGTTTGTATTTATTTTATTATATTTAGATTAAAGAATTAGTTTATTACAAAAAGACTTCAAGATTAACTTATAAGTTAGCAAATTAAATATATTAATTCTAGACAAAATATTTTGTATTAATTGTATATATTATCTATTTGTTTTACACAAGTTATTGAAGAAAATAATAAAATTAACAATATTAGAAAAAAAAAATATAATTATAACAGAAAAATATTATATTTAAGACAAAATTTAAAAAAGTTATAGTAAAATAAGCAATAGTTTTAATAATCTTAACTAATATAGATATATTAAAAAATTGTATAAAAAAAGAGATTTAAATTAGTAATTAATAATAAAGCAATTAACAAATAAAAACTTGTATAATACATTAACAAGATTAAATATATATTAATATAAAGAAATAACAATCTTGTATTAACAAAAGTTTAAAAAAGATATTAATAAATAAATATTAATTCTAATTCTAATATACATATTTTTTACTTTATTTTAATAAAACTATTTGTTAATATATTATCTACAATTCTATTAATTTTTTCGAATTTTCTATTTTTTAAATTTTGTTGTACTCTACTAGATATTGTAAAAAAATTCTAAGTTGTTATATAATTGCATTATTTCTAAATATTACTTGTAAAATAAACTAAATATATATACAAATAATAGAAGCGCTATTAATTAATTTAGAAAATATTGCAAGTTACAATTGCGCACAAGAATAAAATAATAATAAGAAAAAATTATATTAAAAATAGAATAATAATTGCAAAACTATTTTAATTTAAATTAAAAAATTGTATAAAACAATTGTTTAAAAACAAATCTTTATATTAAATTATAAATATATAAAGAAAAATATTAAAAATAAGATTAAAAAATATTAAATTAATTAAAATCTTTATAGTAATATATTTAAATAATATAATAAAATATATAATATTAACAATTTTATAGCAAAATATTTTAAGAATAAGTTTAGACAAAAAACAAAAAAAAAATTGCAATTAAAAAAACAAATCGATTTAAAATTATCGAAAAAATACAAAAACTATTTGAAAATACAAATATAATAATAGAATTATTTTCTAAAAAAATATATATTTTATTCAAATATATTATCTATATTTTATATTTAAGCTAAATAATATTAAAATTAAGTATTAACAATAAACTTAATATTAATAAAAGCTTTTTAATCTATATAAAATTAATTTTAAAAATTATTTAACAACAAATTATTTATTATAATAATTTAAAATAATTCAAAAAGCCAATAATAATAGTTTTATAAAATTGTTTAATATTTTTGTCAAAGAATTAGCAATCTTAAACAATACAAAAAAAAAGATATTCTAAATTCTATTATTTTTAAGATAAAGAATCTTAATAATATAGTTAAAAAGAATAATTATAAACAAAAAACTTAATACAAGATTTAAAATAATATAGAAGAGCAAGATTATAACTACTATTTAGCAACAAATAATAAGAATAACAAAGCAAATAATAAAAACAAAAACAATAAAAACAATAGTAATAGAATTAACAAGAATAACAATAATAAGAATAATAATAAAATAAAAAATAACTCGAATTAAACTCTCTAGGATAATAGTAAAGTAAACAAAATTATTAAGATTTCGAATTAATAGCTTTATATATATAGTTTAGAGAATCTATTATTACAAAAACAATTATAATATATTATTATAATATATTACTATATTGTATACTTTATCTTGTTATTCTTTTGTATTATAAAATTGTAATTAAAATAAATATTAGAATTGCAACTTGTATATAACTTTATTTGATTTTAGTTAATTTAAAGATTTTAATTTTTAATAATATATTAAAAATATATATTTAATACTTTAATAATTATACTATTGTTTAAGTATTATTTCTTAATATATAAATAGATAGAATAAAATTAAATAACAAATTTTAATAGTTTAGTAATTAGAGCAAATATAATTGTTAATAGTTGTTGTTAGACTGATCGTTTTTCGGTTTTTGGTTCCAACTTTTGGAATCGACCCGAAACGCCAAGGAACCGAATTACTATATATTGTATATTTGGTTTCAACTTTTGAAATCAACTCGACTCTTGACGCCAAGAATTCGGGTTTCGGTTCCAAAAACGATTAGTCTAGTTGTTGTCAAATTTTAAAATATATTGCAATATTAATATTAAATTAGCTATAAATAATACTAATCTATTTAATATTTATATTGTATTAGAAGTTCGAATCTCTCTTCAAATATAATTAAATTAATTTTTTAAATTTTAAATCTAAATAGCTTAAATATATTATCTTAATATATTACTAGATAATTTACTATTAAGAGATTATAGAATAGAATATCATTTTCTACTATTTATTTTAGAATTTCTTTATACTAATACTAAGTTTTGGCAATTCGAATTAATTTTTTAAATTGATTTTCGGTTTTAAGTCTATAATTTAATTCGAATAGTTAATTTTAATATTAGAAATTAAATCGATTTTTCGATTTTAACTTTTGGAATTGATCTAATCCGATTTAAATTAAATACTTGATTCGAACTTGATAATTCGACCTAACGCAATTAATCTAAAAATAACTAGATACTTAATATTGTATTAAATTAATAGATTTAATTTTTTAAGTATTGTACCAAAAATAAAGATTCAAATCTCTCTTAAGATACAATAATTTTTTTTGTATAATTTTTAATAAGATTATATAGAACAAGATTGTTAAACTCTTTAATTAGAGAAGTTAAATTAATAATTTTACTCTAATTATCTAGATAATCTAAATATATAATTATAATACACTTTTTGGTTATTATATTTAATAGAGAAGAATACAAAGAATATATATAGCAAGACAATATATTTAATAGATAATATAGCAAAATACTACAAATAATAAAATACAATAAATAAAACAACTTAAATTCTTAATTTTTTGCTAACTATTTCGAATTTTAATATAATAAAGATATTTGAATATTAATTTTATTACTATTTACTATAGTAAAGTTCTAGATTCTGTATTAATTGTTTTAACAAATGCAAATTTTTCTACTAAATAATTTTACAATTAATATAAATAGCAAGAAGATTACTATCTAAATATATAAAGCAAAATATTAATATATATTATATAGAAATAATAATAATGCAAATAGATAATACAAATAGATAATATACTTACTAAAAAAGAAATCGATTATAAAATTTTCGATAATTTTTTGAAAGACTAATAAAATTAATATCTAAATTCGATATTTTTTATTGTCTTCTTTGTTAACAATTTTATCTTATATAACTTTTCGAATTAATATTGCAAAAAATATCTTAAAAATTAACAAATTATTAGTTTTCTAACATTTGCAAATTTTATATAGAATTATTGTTTCGAATTTGTATTTGCATTTGTTTTGTATTTCAAATACTTAACTAATAATAGCTTAATATATTATCTCTTTATATTATTTTTAATATATTAGAAACTATCTTAATCGATTTCTTTTCTTTATTACTATTATATATAGTTTGTTATATAGTAGTGTTAGTAAATTAGATTGTTTGCTAGAGCGTTCAGGTTAATCTTTTGGTTAGATTAGATCTAATATTCTAACAATTAATAGCTTCAATATCTCGATCAGATATCTTGATCCGTACTACGAGTAATTAATTATTATATTGCGTATCTTTGCGCAAATCTTGGATTCGATTCCTCTTCTATCTATTAGAGATATTTGGATAGCTGTAGTAGTGCTTAGAATGCTGTGCGTTCGAAGACTGTCTATATAGTGTCTTGTAAATTTGTTTTGTATACAAGAATATATATTTTCTTGTTTTGTTAAGAGCAAATTGTTATATATAGTTTGCTATATAGTAATATTAGTAAAATAGATTGTCTATTAGAATATTTAGATTAGTCTTTTAATTAGATTAGATCTAATATTGTAATAATTACAATTAGTTTATATAGTTATATTTTTTGCAAATTTTTGTCTACTATTTTACAAGCTAAAATAAGTATATTAGCAATACACAATATATTAAATATATTATTCAAATATATTATTAATTTGTTTAGTTTAAGCTATTAGAATTTTAGAGCAAAATATATTGTTAAATTAATACTAAATAAAAGAATTAATAATATAGAATATAAGAATTAACAAATCTTGCAATTAACTATTTAATAAATAATACAATAAAGTAATATATAGTTAATATATATATTTGTATTTAATTTCGATAGCTAAAGAGTATATATTATATAATAATTAATATAATAGAAATAATAATTTTTAGTTATAATTATATTAAATAAAAGTAATATTTAAACTCTAACTTTAATATTAAGTATATAAATTTATTTTATAATTGCAACAACTTTTTATCTAAGTATTATATATTAATTAATACAATTAATATTATCTATTGTTCTTATCTATATAGTAGATATATAGATTTGTTTTATATTACTTGTATATATTATTATTAAAACTAATTAGAAGAATAAATTTTTAAAAATCGAATTTCTTCTTATCTATATATTCGAATATTGCTAAGTAACTAATACTATATTATTAAATAAAGAGTTTGTTTTGTATTATTTGTATATATTATGTTTAAAACTAATTTAAAGCGCAAAATATCTATTTTATGAACTTTTTTTCAAACTATTGCTAGTAGAAATTGTGCTATAATATAGATTAAAGATAAAAAGTTATATTTACAAAAATAGAATATTAATTGTATAATATTTTACAAATCTTTAATTAAATTGCAAGCAACAATTGTTTTTAAAAAGATCTTTAAGAAGAAACAAATTAATATAATCGAAAATATTAAAAATATTATAGCTAATAAAAGAGTAGAGAAAGAACTATATAGTAATATATTTAAATGATATATATATATTTAAAGAACTAATTGTATTGTAGCGCAATACTTTAAGATTAAACTAATAAAGAAAATGAAAATTTAAAAACAAAAATATTGTAGAATAGACTAAAATTAATATAGTTGCTACACAAATAATTTTAGAGAGTAAAGATATAAATACAATACAATTTCTTAATATTTAAATATATATAGAGTCTAATATAAATTAAATAACTAATCTATATATTAATCTAATTCTAATTAGTTCGAATTGAGCAAAAATATAATTAAATATATAATATTAATTATCGAAATAATTTAACAACATATTTTATAGTATAAAGAATTTAATAAGTTAAAAATAATATATAATTCAAATACAATTAACAAATTTTAAAATTTCAAAAATATTTAGACAAGCAATAAAAATATTGTAGATTACAAAATAACTAATTCTTTGAAATTAATAGATAATAATTCTAAAGACTTAATTAAGATTAATAATAATAAAGTAAAAATAAGATAAAAAAAAATAGAGAGTAATGCGAAAATAATAGATAACAAGTATAAAAATATAGAGTACAAAGACAATAATAATAATAATAAAAACGAAAACAATAATAATAATACTATAAATAGAATTAAGTACAAGATTATAGAGATCTCGAACTAGTTAATAGTATTAATAAGTTTAAGTATATTATCTAAATATATTATCTAAATATATTACTATACACTTTTTCGAACAAGAGTATTAACTAAAATACTATTTGATTATATACTTTTCGATAAGATATAGAATCGAAATTAATCGAGAGACTATAATAGTTCTAATCTATTTACTATATAAATATTAAATAGTTTATATATATTATTTTACTATATTACTGTAGAATATTTAGATAAAAAAATAATAAGATTTAAAATATACTTTATATTTACAAAATTTGTTACTAAATAACTTTATTTTTTAAAAATTTAAATTAGTTTTTCAAATTGAGTTTCGATTTTAACTTTAGAAATTAATTCGAATTAAGTTCGAATTTTAATTTTAACTTTAAAAATCGATTTGTTAAAACTTTCGAATTAAGTTAATTCAAATTGTTAAGATTCGAATTAACTAATTAATTCGAACTCGATTAATTAACTTAACGCAATTAGTCTATTAGTAATATATATTATAGTTACAACAATAAACTATATACTGCTTCAGTTGCTTAGTTAACTTCCAAAAATAAAAGTTTGTTGTAATTGTCTTATATATTTTTAAAAAGTCTATATAATAATTGCTATTATAGATTTGTTCAAAAATATCTTTTTCGAATTTCTTAGATAAGTATAGACACTTTTTTTGCGTATTATTAATAAAATAGATAATTTTATTATTTAGTATAATTTTTTTTAAAAGATATAGAAATTCTCTAAAAAGTTTTTAAGATTTCTATTTATTTAGTAAAGCAAATATAGATATTAATAAAATATATTCGAAAGTCGATACTTATCTTAATAAAAAAATATAAAAAAAATTGCTTTGTTTCCTATATTTTATATAACAATATTTTTCTTCTCTTTAGTTGTTTGCTTAACTAGTCTATTTACAATATTTGTCTTAATATTAATTTCAACAATTGTTTTTGCTTTGTTATAAAAAATATTAATATTATCAAAAATATTTTAATTATTGTTTAGCTTTTTCTTTTTTGTTAAAATAACAAATCTTAATATAGTATCGAAAATAATATTAAGTTAATTCGAATAATAATAAATATCTAGAGTAAATTGCAACAAATATTAAGAAACTCTAATTAGTTTTAAGTTTAACTTGTTAATTACTATAAAAATAATAAAATAGTCTACTTAATAATTCTTGTTGTTATTAAGTAATTTATATAAATTATAATAGATTATTTAGAAACTTTAACAAAATATCAAGTCTTTCTAATTGTTTAAATTAAAGCGACAATCTTTAACTTAATAAATTAATAATAAAATTTAATTATAGTAAATGTTCTTAACAAAAATAAGATATACTAAATATTTATCTTTCTAAAGTTGTTTAATATTAAATTGTTCTTATTATAATTTATCTTAATATTAAAGTTGTACTTCTTTGTTGTATCTAAGTTAATATAAAGATATTAATTGTTATTAAAGTAAATTAAGAGGTAAAAAGTTATTAAAGCGTATTAAAGTTAAACATAGAATTCTGTTAATATTAATAAATTTTCGATAGATATTGTTTTAATATATGTTTTGCGTTTCTAATTATTTAGAGTTAAAGTTTTCTTTAATAATTGCGTTTTTTCGCTCTAAAGAGTATTAATCTTTTATATATATATAATATAATCTTATTTTGTTAATAGTTAAAGAGATTAAAATAGATTTTAAGAATTTTTAAATTCTTTAAAAATTCAATTGTTTTAATAGCAACTATTTATTTCTTAATTATAAGTAAATTAAAAATATTTATCTTTTATTTTAACAATATAATACTTAAATAATTTAAGAAGATTTTCTTTAAGTTTAAGATAATTTAAGATAATTTTCTTTAAATGTAAGATAACTTAAAATTCGATAAATTTAAAAAGATCTAACTAAAATAATTCAAATACTAAACAAATATCTTAAAAAAAACTATAATATTATTAATATAAATATATATAAATTTTCGAAATTCTTACAATTGTTTGTTTATTATTCGCTATATATATGCTAAAAAGTTTTTTATTTCTATAGCAACTATTTATAGTTTTTCTTTTTCTTAATAACTAATAAGAGAGAATTTATATCTATCTATTATAGTTACTAAGAATTAAAAGAAAAAGACTAGATTATCTATTAAACTAATATAATTTCAACTCTTTATATAAGCGATAATATTACTTTGTATCGAGATATAATAACTATTTATAACAATAAACTTATTAACTTCTTTAATATCTACTATAACTTGTAACTTTCTCTTAAGTCTATTTAATCTATTAATAATAAATTAAACAACAAATACTAAAAATCTAAAAAAGTAAACTTTCTTAACTACTTTATTTTATTCTATTAATAAAGTTTGTTAAATATCTTATTAACTATCTATCTATCTCGAATATCTAATAAATAGACTTTATAAATAATGCAAAAAGCATTTATCAATTTTAGTTCTTTATAAAAGATACTATTATTTAATTGTTTTTTAATAGATTAATTGTCTTCTTATTATCGATCTATAGACCGACAAATTTGCTAGTTAATATCTAAAGAAAACTAATTTTATCTAGAGATCTATATATATAAACGTTGTTTAACAAAATAGTTTAACAATTATTTTTCGATATATCTATTTGGATTTTTTCTTTTGTTACTTATAGATGTTTTTCGATATCAATTTAATAGCAACTCTACTTAGCGGGACCAAAGCCTGCGCCTATTAGCGGTTGTCTCTCAACATTGCCTTCGTCATTTAAATTCAGTCAAAGAGATAGAGAGCTGTCATCTTTTGCGCGCCCTCTTCCTAGACTTTGCTTTGAACCAGGTTCGTTGTTTAGTATGCGAAAGCAACCCAAGCAAAATTATCGCGACACTTTACACCCTATTATTCACGCTTCATTGGTTATCCGACAAAGACCGCTTTCATGACTCCTATTGCGAGGCTGATGCGTAGTCTTCGGGGACCCAGACTCAGACCCCGGTCATTTCCTGCGAGAACCTCAGCGATGTTGAGTACAGAAGATCTCATTGAGGAAGAAACCCTCCCTCGATATTGCCCGCAGCATTATTATCCGGTCCATTTAGGAGAGACCTTCAACGACAGATATCTGGTTGTCGCGAAGCTGGGATACGGCGCTAGCTCCACGGTATGGCTGGCGCGGGATATTCAGACGTATGTGTTGAGAAGTGTTGGATCTGAATGCCTTTTGCTTCTGTTGACCTCTAAGTAAGGTGGTGGTGGCAAGCAAACCCCTTCGTGACTCTAAAGATCCTCACCGACGGTCTCATCGAGAAATCCGCTTCCAGCACTGAACTGGAGATATCGCGCTGCATTGCCACAACGGATCCCAATAGTGAAGGTCTGCGATACTTAAGGACGGTGCTAAATTCGTTCGAAGTAGCTGGACTAGATTCAACACACGTGGGCTTGGTCTACGCGCCCATGAGGGAATCTGTTTCAAGATTTCAAAGACGTTTATCGAACGGCCGAATACCAGGCTACTTTCTAAAGCCATTACTGGCAATGGTGCTCACCGGGCTCGATCATCTTCACACCAAGTGTCACATTATTCACACAGGTACGCAATTGGTCGGCAACAGGTCCAGTGCACAAGACGAAATTGACTTAGCCATTGCAGATTTGAAACCTGACAACATCCTGCTTGGTATTGAACATCAGGCGGTGATTGAAGACTTGGTCAACGACGAGGCTGAGGAACCTACCCCTCGAAAAATGGAGGGTAGCAGGGCTATCTATCCCTCTCGAAATTTTGGGGACCTTCAAAGTCCTCCCGGGCCACCAAAAATTGCAGACTTTGGTTTGGCTGTGCGGGGTGATGTTCCTCAACTCCACAACCACCCTATTCAGGCGGATCTCTTCCAAGCTCCCGAAGTAATTCTACGAGCTGGTTGGACCTACAGTGTCGATATATGGAATCTTGGAGTTATGGTAAGTGTTCCGTTGGCGCCTCCACAATTTTACGTAACAAAATTGACGTAGATACCTTGAAAGCTTTGGGATCTAGTTGAGAACAGGACACTCTTTGATGCTTTCGATTCTATCAAAAGCGCTTATAGTCCAGAGGTACATCTGCTCGAGATGACATCTTTTCTTGGCCCTCCCCCGACGGAGCTCCTCAAACGAGGGGAAAAGGCAACTCATTATTTTACCGCAGAAGGTGCGAATCCCCCTTTATCCGCGATCTTTCCGCGGAAACCAATTCTCACTGACTTTGAACGCAAGGGAAATTATTGCAGAGTGACAGAAAGGCTTCAAACGCTTCCACCCTCGAGAGCTGCTCGACATCATTGACTAGCAATGACAAGAGACTCTTTCTCAACTTTGTAAGGAGAATGCTACGGTGGATGCCAGAGGACCGAGCGACAGCGGGAGAACTACTCCAAGATCCTTGGTTGAACAGTTAGCGGATGGGGTAGCAGCGGCGCAGACGGAATTCAGAATGTGTGCATTCAAGTAGAAAAACTCGTGCGTACATGTAGCTAGCGATAGGATACAGCTACAGATAAGATTAGACTCGCCGCGAAAGTACGATGCGAAATAAATCTCGAGCGTTGGTGCCCGAGGCTTCGCAGTGGGGCGGAGGTCACATGCACGAATTCACACCTGGCTTCGCAAATATGTGGACCGCTTCTAAATTCTATACCGACGTGCTCAGACCGGGTTCTCTCTCATCGTGCGACAACCTTCAAAGGTATAGATAAGGCTTTAGTACAACTTCTCCAACTGGTCCGACAAAGCGAACCGGGAGAGAGTTGCCCGAACTTCCTATGTTCCTAGTGACGTGCTCAATTTTATGGAACTCTCATCGCATGATGGATCTTGGGCCCCATTCCTTCTGTGTTCTATTATTGACCCAATATCGTAATCATACACGGGTGGAGTGGATTATAAGAGCAAACAATTCTCTGCCAGAGTGGAGTAAAGAGGAGATCCTGCAGGAGGGGAGTGCATTCCTCGCAGGAACGAAGTGTCAACAACCAAAACGCTATCTTGAAAATCCAAACCCAGTCGAGCTAGCGGAGTTTGAACGATCGACAGCAAGGCGGTGACGAAGGCTTCTTGAAGATATGCAAAGCTGAAACCCTCGGTGATGCTGGCAATCGCAGAGGATATTTAGAGGGGCAGTTCAAGAGATGAGTTCTTTGACAGCTTTGATCTATAAGTTAGACACGTATTAGTATAGCAGGCAATGGCAGTTGTAAGTGCAGTGCCCGCTTTACCTTATTTTACTCTGCGCTCTAACTCGAGTCCATCCGCGCACAATTATTTGATCAATGTGTCGATTCTCTGTCTATACAGTCGAAGGTATTTGTGGCTGGGTGAAATACTTCGATTTTATCTAGGCGACAATAATGCTTACGTAATTATTTATTTGGTTAATAATCTATTTTTAACAAACTTAATCTATTATCCAAATAGTCTCGCACAAGTCTTTGCAAATTATCTCGAATTTTCTAAGATCTAGATACTTCGAATTATTAGTAAATTATTATAGTTAACTAAGCAAGAAGTCTTACTTATAACAAGCATTTTATTGTCTTTCTTTCTTTTCTTTGATTTCCTTAATATTATTTTTATAAATGCTAGCTTTATTTTATGAAACTTAGAAACTTTGTTTACAAGTATATCTTTATTTTATTCTTTTTCTCTCTTTTTTTGTTATAAGTATCGCGATTAACTTATTCGATTTATAATCTCTTAATACTTTTGTTCGTAAAATATTATCTAGATTTATTGTTTTCTTATAAATAGAAACTTGTTAATACTAATTTTTGTTTAGTAAGTTATACTTATTATTTTTGAATATATAGTAAATAAAAATACGTAAAATCTAAATAAATTAATAATATTAATTTTAAAATAAATCTTATATTTTACGTATATAACTATTATTTAATATACTGTTTTTTAAAATTTAATTTAAAATCTTTTGCGTTAATATTATCTTTGTTATTATTAGCAACTAATTTATTAATTAATAACTTATATATTTATTAATATTTTCTAATTGCTAAATTAAGCAAATTTGTTATATATAAGTAATAAAGTTGTTGTAGTCTTAAATTAATTATTGTAGATACAACAATTAAGCAACTATTTTAGTTTTCGAAACAATTATAACAACTCTTTTAAATTCTCTTAAAGAATTGTTAATTTTATACAAATTAATTAATAATATTAGACAAAAGTTGTTTCTATTAGATTTGTCTTTATATCTAGTTAATTGCTAAAGTTTAAAAATAAATTCTTTTTAAAAGTTAATTAATAAATTAAAATTTGTTTGTTTGTCTTTTTTATAAGATATTACTATAAACAAATAACTTTGCAAAAACAATTAAAAACTAATTAATAATATTTATAAATTAATATCTTGTTCTAAGTTAATCTTTAGTTTATTATAAACAATAAGATTTATTTTAAAGTTGTTATCAATCTCAATAATTATTGCTTAGAAAAAATATTTTTAAATTATATTATTTTAATAGAAAATAATAAAGAGTTAAATTACAAATACAAAGTTGAAAAATTAAACAATATATAGAGACAAACTTGATTAAAAAATAATTTAAAACTTAAATGATATTAAAGTATATACTTAATTAAGAATATTAATATTTAATAACTATAAAAAAACAATTTATACAAAAGCTTGCGAATAAAGCGTAATAAAAATATTATTAAAAAGTTAAAAATAAATATATCTTGTCAATCTATAAGTAAAGTATCGACAAAAATAATTATATAATTTATAATAAGCAAATAAAGATTTCTAAATATACGTAAAAAATATATAGAGTTATAATAAATAGCAACAAATATATATAATATAATAAATATAAAAGATATTATTTTTGCAAAGCAATAAATTTGTTAATAGTTAAACAATAATAAATTTAATAAATTAATTAAAAAACTTAGATAAATTAAAGAAAAACAATATTATATTAATTATTAAAAGAGTTTTTGTTTTGTTTTTCGTTTTATTAAAGAAAATTACGCGAAAGATAATACAAAAAATATTAAGTAAAATATATAAGAATTAAAATAAAATATTACTAAAACTTTACAATATTAAGAGACAATAATATTGCACAATTAATAAATAAATAAATAAATAAACTATCTAAGTATAATAATATTAAGCAATCGAAAAACTTGCTAAATAAATAAAAAATCTTTTAATGATATTAAAAGAAAAAAGATATTACTTATAAGAATAACATAGATTTAAGTAATTTTTATAATAAATCAATAATACAATTAGAATATATAAGAAAACTTAATACAAAAAAAATATAAATAAAATATAAAAACAAGAGTTAACTATATATTAAAAGATATTTTGAAGATATTAGAAATAACAACAAATCTAGAGTTTAAAATAAGCAAAAAAAAAGTAAGTTAAAAATAATTTTACAATATTTAAAATTAAATGCAAAGTATCTAAAACAAACTACAAATTAAAATACTATAATATTTATAATTGCTATTGTAATTTTTGAAAAAATAGACTCTAAATTATAATTAGAATAATAATTTATTTTGCGCAATAATTTTAGCAAAACTTTAATTTATAATTAATATTTGTAAATAATATAATTTAACAAATTGTAAATAAAATATAAAGTATAATATCTTTAATCTTCTCTAGATTTTATCTAGATCTTAGTTAAGTAATAAAGATTTTCTTGTTATATTTTAATAATACTTTGTTACTTTAAACGCGTTTACTCTAGACTAAGTTAATTTAATATTACTTAAATCTTGCTTAAATCTTGTCTAAATAACCAAGATTTTCTTATTTTAATTCGATAATATTTTGTTACTTTAAATATATTTTGTCTTAACTAAATTAATCTAATCTTGCTTAAATTTTGTCTAAATAATAAAGTTTTTTCTTTGTTTTCGCTTTAGCTTAGTTTAACAAATTTAGATATCTTATTTTACTTTTGTTTTTTATTATTTTAACTCGATTTAATAAATCTATACAATTTGTATTATTTTGTCTTGTTTTATCTTTATTTAATTTAAGAAATCTAGTTATCTTGTTTTGTTTTATCTTGCTTTTTAAAGTTTTTTAATTCTTAATTCTTTAATTCTTTAATAGTTTATTATATTATTTTAATTGCTTTATAGAAGCTTTATCTTATAAGAAGAAGTTATTGTTGTAATATTAAATTAATAATTTGTTAATTAAGTTTGTCGATCAAATTAATTTTCGTCTTTATTTTAAATTTTCTTAATTAGATTTAGATTAAATTTAAGTTAAACTAAAGTAGATTTAAGTTAATTCTTGCTAGATATAAAGCTTGCAATCTTATATAATTAATATAGTCTTATTTTTCTTATTTCTCTTTTATCTTTGGTTTTGTATATTAAATCTAATATAGATCTAAGTTTTATCTAGTTATTAATCTAGATATCTCTTTAAATAGTAATTTCAAGTCTAGTTCTTAACATAAATTAAGATTGCAAGAGTTAAAGGGATTGTTTCGTATATAATTGTATACAATAAAGATAACACTTATAATAAAATGAAGACTAGAATTGTTAAAACAATTAAAATAAATATTATTAAATATATCTTGCAAATATATTTCTTACTTAAAACAAAATTTAAATCTTGCTTTATAAAAGTTAAATTAAGAGATATATATAAATAATAATTAAAAATATTTTGAGCTTTAATAATATTTGTTTTGTATTAAATACAAATAGTATTCTTAATTAGATAAAATATATTAATAATTTCTTGTAATCAAGATAAATCGATAGCAAGTTATAAATTATTCTAAATAATTAGCTTAAGATTTTAATAAATATTAAGCTAGAATCTTTCGCAATAAGAGTCTATTTGTATTAACAATTTCGAGACTTTTGTTAATAGTACTATTAGTAACTAATAGTTAAAGTAGCAGATTAGTTAATAAATTTGTTTTATATAATTAAGCGCAAGATTAAGTTGCAATTAGTAGAATTTGCAGATATATAATTAATACGCGTTTTGTTAAAATCTAATCTTGTATATTGTTAAATTTTACAAGAGCAATCTATAAGCGCAATTTACAAGTACAATTTACAACTATTATACGCAAAATAAAGATATTCTTGTCGATATATAATTTGCGCGTAGAAATCTTACAAATTGTTCGATTCTACTATATAGATTACTATAATATAGACAAGTAACAAATAAAGATATTAACAAAATATTGCAAGAGTTTGTATATATTTTAAATATTAAAATTAAAACTTTGTTAAACAAGTATTAAGACTTTTATTGTTAAAAAATTCTAGACTAATTAATAGTTAAATTAGCAGTATTTGCAATAGATACTTTCCGAGCAGAAGTTTCCAAATTATTAATATATCTTTTAATTGTATTAATAAGTTTATTAATATTTCTTTTAATATCTTTATAGTTAAATTTTGTTCAAGATAGTATTAAGCTAATTTTAATATTTTTTGCGACAAAAACAAAACTAAGAGCGCAAAAGAGTTTAATTTCGCAATTAATATAAGTTAATTTCTCGATCTTTAATACAATATATTTTGTTAAAACTTTATCTAGCTCGATATCAATAAAAGAGTACTTCGAAGAATTAGATATTATATAATCTTGTAAGTTAACTTTGTTCTAGTTACAAGTATCTCTGAAGATCTTCTAGATCTTAGTTATGTTAGAACAACAATCTTTGCTTTTCTTATATAGAAATATATTCGAGAGCTTTAGAGATAATCCAAATACGAAATAGATTAGTTTGTTTTTAATAAAATCTAATATAAGAAAGATAGATAGAAGTAACAAGATAGAATAATTATTAGATCGAAGTAAAAAGTTGCAAGAATATTGCACTTCTATTGTGCAACATATTTCTAAGTCTCTAGCAAATATATCTTTGTAGATACAATCAAAGATAGCAAAAGTCGCTTTGTATCTCTTTAGCGCCATACGTTAATATTAGGAACAAACTTGCTAAACAAGATTTTGTAGATAATTTAATCTATCTCTTTTAAAGCAAACACTTTGGCAACTATTATATATCTTACAAAATTAAAATTGTTTTCTCTTCTCTATCTCTTAAGTGTATATTTTATAATACAAGTTAAATTCTAATTAAATGCTCTTCGTCTTAAGTAATATAACTTCTAATAGAATAAGTCTATAATTCGAATTATCTTTACTAAACGTTAAATTATTATTATTATTGCTTTTCCTCTTAATTTCTTTGTATATACTAGCGACAAGATATTTAAGACAAATCTCTAGATTGTAATACTTCTTATTAATAGAATACAATAAATAGAAGTTGTAAATAGATTATTGCAATAATTTAACTATTTTATTCTAGAATTGTATCTTAAATTCTTTAGCTTATAGAAGATTTTATAATCTATTTTATATTATAAGATTGTCTTTAATTTAAGCTTTGTTGTACTAGCGCAATTTTTAGAATAAACAAAGTATTTAAACAATAGATAAAATAGTATTTAAGCACAATCTAATTCTAGAGATACTAGTAGACTTAATATTGCGTATGTTACGATTCCAGACTAGACAGACTTTGCTCTGCAATTATTTTCCGAATCTTTGCTTTCTAGTCTCGAATACACTATAAGTAATATCTAGCATTTTAATACTTATAGTACTTATATCTATTTCTGTATATAGTTAGTTCTATATAGCAAGTATTCTTGTTAATTAACTATATACTAGTTATTAAAGCTCTAATTCTAATATAATACTAATTATTTTTTCAGAAACAATCTTGCAAATTGTATTCTGAAAATATTTATATTTGCGAACTTTTTTTTTCGAAAAATATTTTAGATATAGAGTTATCAAAGCAGTTCTAAATATAGAATTACTAGAATAGATACTTTGCAAAATATAATTAAATTGCAATAATAAATATCTCTAAGAAAAATATACAATTTAACAATAATAAATTTTGTTAATTTTTTAAATAAATATTTTCTAATTTTTATTGCGCTAAGTTAAAAGAAATTATATAAAAAAAATAGTAAATCTGCTAAAATAAATAGACAATAGATTGTTCTAATTATAACTTAGTAATTTTGCTAAAATAAACAAGTAAATTTACTAAAATTAATATTTATATTGCAATATTATTATTTTTAAATAATATTTTTTTACTTTGTATAGAATCTATTATACAATATAATATTTAAGCAATATTTGTTTTTAATATTAATAATTTTGCTTTAATACTTATTAACTTAATTAAATAAAGTAAATTGTATAATATCTAATTAGATTAAATATATTTAAACAAAGTATTATATCTAAGTTTATATTTTTACTTATTATTTTGTTATTGTTTATAACTATTAAGATTTATAATATTTATACAAATCTATTACAACAATATATTGCAATTTTGCTATAAAAAATTAAACATCTTATTTTAATTTTAAGTTTTATAAAAGTATTATATCTTAAGATCGATCTTAATATTAATTAAGTATTAAAATTTTGTTATTTTTGTTAGAGTTACAGTTACAAATTTTATTTAAATATATTTTTAAAAACTCCAAATTTATCAAATTTATCAATAATTTTTTTAAGAATATTAATATATTATCTCTATTTATTAAAAAGTTTAGATATAAAATTAAGATTAAGATTAGACTAACTATTCGATTCTAATAGTTGGAACCAAATTGCATAAATTATAAAAATACTAACTATATTAGGTTAAAACTTGGTCTAATTAGATATAACTTACGGGTCGAATTATAGATTTTGGGGGAAAACCGACCCGAAAGATCAGTCTAATTAAGATTAATTAATTTTTATTTTATTAATTTTTTTTAAACTACAATTGGTATTAATAAAAGATTTAAAAAAATTGTCATAATGTTAGGTCAATAGTTCGCCAGCTACGTTCGTCAATTGAACAAATCTTCGTCCTAATCTCGCTTAATCTTTTGAGCTCGACCTTAGTTAAATTTGGGCTAGACTAGGCTAGATCTAAGTTAATTCTTGCTAGACATAAAGTTTGCAATCTTATATAGTCAACGTTGTCTCGTTTTCCTCTTTTCTCTCTTGTCTTTTGTTCTATACATTAAATCTAGTATAGATCTGAGTTTCACCTAGTTACCAATCTAGATACCTCTTTGATAGAGGTTCCGAGCCTAGTTCCTGACAAGAACTTTGCAAAACTTTTATATAATAACAACTTTATTAAAGATATAACTAAAAGTCTTGTATATTAATTTAAATATATTAATAGTATTTATTTCTATATACAATATCTAGTATAATATAAAAACAATTAAAACACAAAAATTGTACAATTAGAAACAAATTTAAATAAAATTCGAATTATCTGCAAAAGTTTACAAGAAAAGCAAAATATAAAATAAACTAAAAACAAAGTATAAAAGAAGACAGCTAATATACTGATTAAAAAACAAGATAAATTAATTAAGAAACTTAACTATTGTAAAAAATTTAAATTTATTTATTACTTATTATTTTGTCGAAATCTTAGCAATAATAACAATAATTATAATATATTTTTTTACAAATTAAATTAACAGAATTGCAAATATTTTAACAAATTCTATAGAAATAGCTTGGTTAAGATCGAGAAATTAATATATAACAATATTAAATTTCTTAATTTAGTTGTTTCCTTAATTAATTAAAAGAAATTTAATTAATAGCAAACAATACTTTTTGTTAAATTTAGAGTCTGTTTTTGTATATTTAACAATAAATTAATTAAACTAATATATATTGCAATTTAATATACAGAAAATATCTTTAAAGATATTAGATATTGTTTGTTAAATTAGAGCAATAACTTTGTTTAATTTTATAGTATATTAGCTAAACTAATAACAAACTTTTATAGTTAATTTGACAAGTCTAATTAACAATATAGAAATTTTATTAAGTTTATAATATTTAATTCTGTTATAAAGTCTTTCGAAATCTTTAATAAATATATAATTCGATTTACGTTAACTGCAGCAGATATTAAGCTGCTTAAAAATTAAAAAATATATTAATTTAGTTTAAAATTAAGCAACAAGTTGTACAATTAATTTGTTAATATAATTAATATAATTAATATTAATAATTTAACCTCTCGATTACGCAGTATAAATTTTAGAACAAAACAAAAAAAAATTATTAATTATTATAAGCTAGCGCGCATAATAAAGTTATTATTATACAAATAGACAAAAATCGAAATACTATATATAAGTCTATAAATAGATTCGAAGCATATAACAATAAATTAATTAATTATATAACTAAATAAAAGATTTTTTTAAAACAAAATTAGTCTTCTAATTTTAAATACTTCAAAAAAAAATTAACTAAGATTAAAGAAAAAGCTATTATTAAGTTTAAAATTTATAATATTAGCAATCTTAAACTAATAGTATTTAGAAAAGAGAATAGCTCTAATATCTTAGATAACAACTTAGATAACTTTAACAAATTTAAAAAACTAAATATTCTCGATAAAAATTGCAGTTTAAAACAGAAACTAATACTTATATAAAAAACAATAAAAGAACTTAAAGTTATATTTAACTTATATAATAGAGTCTTGCTTATTAAAATTAAGTTTAATTCTAGTACTATTAACAATAAATTGTTTAACAATTAACAGCTAAATTTTTATATTAAAATTTGCTTAAATTAAACTTATTTGTTTTTCAATAAATACTATATTAATATTATAATACTTATTAATATTAAAATCTTTAATAGTGTTTTTATTAATAGAAAGTTTGTTAAATTTTATAAATTTTCTACTATATTATTGCAAAATTTAATTTAATTATATCTTGTTAATAACAAATTTATCTTTAATATTATCTATATTGCTTAAATTATTATTAATTTAAACAAATATATTAATATTTTATAATATCTAATAATTAAATTAAAGTAATTTGCAATTATTTTTAATATATTCTAAATAAAAGAGTACAATATATAAATTAGAAAAAATATATAATTTCTTTAATTTAAATTTAATTACTGTATAGAGTACTATTTGTTAAATTATTAATTATTAGAAATTTTTAGCAAATAATATAAGCAATTAGAATATTCGATTTTAAAGTTTTCTATTACGATTTCAGACTAGACAGACTTTGTTCTCTGGTTACTCTTCGAATATTTACTCTCTAGTCTCGAATATATTACGAATATTGTCTAGTATCTTGATATCTATAGTACTTATATTTATTTTCTATATATAGTTAATTTTGTATAGCTAGTATTCTTGTCGATTAATTATATACTAGTTATTAAAGCTTTAATTCTAATATAATACTAGCTATTTCTTTAGAAACAATCTTGCAAATCGTATTCTATAAAAAAAAAAAATGCTAATTTTTTTTCGAGATATACTTCAAATATAGAACTATTGAAGCAATTTTAAATACAAAATTATTAAAGCAGTTCTAGATACAAAACTACTAAAATAGATATTTTGCAAAATATAACTAAATTACAACAATAGATATCTCTAAGAAAAATATACAACTTAACAATGATAAATTCTGTTAATTCTTTAAATAAGTATTTTCTAATTTTTATTGCATAAAGTTAAAAGAAATTTTACAAAAAAAATTGTAAATCTGCTAGAATAGATAGACAATAGATTGTTCTAACTATAGTTTAGTAATTTTGCTAAAATAAATAAACAAGTTTGCTAGAATTAATATCTATATTACAATATTGTGGTTTTTAAACAATATTTTTTTATTTTGTATAGAGTCTACTACGCAATACAATACTTAAACAATATTTGTTTTTAATATCGATAATCTTGTTTTAATATCTACTAATGTAATTAAACAAAATAAATTGTACAACATCTAATTAGAGCAAATATATTTAAATAAAATATTCTATCTAAGTTTATATCTTTACTTACTATTTTAATATTGTTTATAATTATTAAAATTTATTATATTTGTATAGACTAATTGCGTCGGGTCGGGTTATCGAGTTTGGATCAAGTATTCGACTTGAATCGAATCGAGTTAATTTCAAAAGTTAGAATCGAATTGTCAATTTAATTTCTAATATTGAAATTAACAATTCGAGTCGAATTGCAAACTTAAAATTGAAAATCAATCTAAAAAATCGATTCGAATTGTCAAGACTTAGTATTAGTATAAAGGAATTCTAAAATAAATAGTAGAAACTAGAAAGTTATATTTTGTTCTATAATCTCTTAATAGTAAATTATCTAGTAATATATTAAGATAATATATTTAAGCTATTTAGAATTAAAATTTAAAAAGTAAATTTAATTATATTTTAAGAGAAATTCGAATTCTTGATACAATATAAATATTAGATAGATTAATATTACTTATAACTAGTTCAATATTAATATTGCAATATATTTTTAGATTTGACAACAATTATCGACAATTATATTTGCTCTAATTACTAAGCTATCGAGACTTGCTATTTAAGCTTATTCTATCTATTTATATATAAAGAAATAATACTTAAACAATAGTAAAATTATCAAAGTATTAAATATATATTTTTAATATATTATTAAAAATCAAACTCTTTAAATTAAGTAAAATTAAATAAAGTTATATATAAGTTGTAATTCTAATATCTATTTTGATTACAATTTTATAATACAAAAGAATAACAAAATAAAATATATAGTATAGTAATATATTAGAGTAATATATTATAATTGTTCTTATAATAGTAGACTCTCTAGACTATATATATTAAATTATTAGTTTAAGATCTTAATAATCTTGTTTGATTTACTATTATTTTAAATAATTTAATTTAAATAGTTCTTTATTTTATTATTATTTTTGTTGTTGTTATTTTTATTAATTTTATTGCTATTATTTTTATAGTTTTTGTTTTTATTATTTTCTTTATTATTTTTATTATTTGTTGCTAAATAGTAGTTATAATTTAGCTTTTTTATATTATTTTAAGTTTTGTATTAAGTCTTTTATCTATAGTTATTCTTTTTAATTATATTATCGAAATTCTTTATTTTAAAAATAATAAAATTTAAATTTTTTTCTTCTTTGTATTGTTTAAGATTGCAAATTCTTTAACAAAAATATTAAACAATTTTATAGAATTGTTATTATTAGTTCTTTTTAAATTATTTAAACTATTGTAATAAATAATTTGTTATTAAATAATTTTTACAATTAATTTTATATGGATCGAAAAACTCTTATTAATATTAAACTTGTTGTTAATACTTAATTGTAATATTATTTAGCTTAAATATAGAGTATAGATAATATATTTAAATAATATATATCTTTTTAAAAGATAATGTTATTGCTATATTTGTATTTTTAAATAACTTTTGTATTTTTTTAATAATTTTAAATCGATTTGCTTTCTTAATTTCAATTTTCTTTTTGTTTTTTGTCTAAATTTATTCTTAAAATATTTTGTTATAAAGTTGTTAGCATTATATACTTTATTGTATTATCTAAATATATTATTATAAAAATCTTAATTAATTCGATATTTGTTAATCTTATTTTTAATATTTTTTTTATATATTTACAATTCGATATAGAAATTGCTCTTACATAGTTGTTTTACACAATTTTTTAAATTAAATTAACATAATCTTGCAATTATTGTATTGTTTTTAATATAATTTTTTCTTATTATTATTTTATTTTTGTGCGCAATTATAATTTGCAATATTTTTAAATTAGTTAATAGCATTTCTATTATTTGTGCATATATTTAGCTTATTTTACAAATAATATATAGAAATAATATAGTTATATAGCAATTTAGAAATTTCTTACAATATCTAGTAGAGTACAATAGAATTTAAAAAATGGAAAATTTAAAAAGATTAATAAAATTGTAAATAATATATTAATAAATAGTTTTACTAAAACAAAGTAAAAAATATATATATTAGAGTTAGAATTAATATTTATTTACTAATATTTACTTTAAACTTTTGTTAATATAAAATTATTATTTTTTTATATTAATATATATTTGATCTTGTTAATATATTACGCAAGTTTATATTTGTTAATTGCTTTGTTATTTATATTATATATTTTTATTACTAATTACTAATTTAAGTCTCTTTTTTTACGCAATTTTTCGACATATCTATACTAGTTAAAATTATTAAAACTATCGCTTATTTTATTATAATTTCTTTAAATTTTATTTCAAACTCAATATCTTTTTTTTACATTTATATAAATTTCTTTTTAATATTGTTAAATTTATTATCTTTTTCGATAGCTTGCGTAAAATAAATAGATAATATATACAAATAATACAAAATATCTTATCTAAAACTAATATATTTAATTTGCTAGTTTATCGATTAATCTCGAAATTTTCTCGCGATAGACTAATTTCTCAATCTAAATATAATAGAATAAACAAAAACAAAGAAAAGTCTTTTAAAAAAAAGTACTAAAAAAAGAATATTCGAAATACTAATATAATTAAAATAATACAAATAGATAATATATTTTTAACTAATATACTAATGTTTTGCAATAGTATATACAAAAGTAAAAGCTTAATATTGTTGCTTTTTGTAAGATTCGAAAATATTAAAATTAATTAACTTTCTTAATTTTTGATTTGTATTTTAATATCTAATTTGTAAACTTCTTTATAATAAAATCGATAATTACAAATATAATTAAATCGATTATTGTATTTAGAGTTTAGCTTTAGCAATATTTTAGAAAGCAACAAAAGTATTTATAATTACTTTTCTTTTTAGTAAGTATATTATCTCTTTGTATTACTATTATAATAACAGAATTATAATTAATATTTTGTATATTATAGATTCGAATCTTACAATTATTTATACAAAGTATATAATATTTTAGTTAAAAAATTTGTTTTTTGTTAAAAATTTTATAAAGCAATTCGATCTTTTAAGCTAAAATTTTTTACAATTATAATTGTTTTTTGTATTAGCTAAGATTCGAATTTTTGAGATTTTACTATTAATATATCTTTTTTAGCAATTTAATTTATTAAATATATTATTTCTTTGTATTACTACTAATAGTATCTAATAATTCTTATAATTATTAAAGATATTTTTTTTTTAAAGTTAACTTATCTATAAATAAATCTAATTTAAAACAATTTTAAAATTTAGCATAAAAAAAGTTTTTTTTCTATTTATTGCTTAATTGTTATTCTTTTCTCTACAATATATATTTTATAATTTAAGAATAATTTTTTTGCATCTAGATCTATAGTACAATTAAAGTATTTAATTATTATAATTTGTTTAATTGTTTACAAACTTATTTAAGATCGATTTTATTAAATATTTTTCGAACAAAACTAGAAATTTGTTTAATATCTATTAATAATACTAAATATAAAAATATATTTTAAATTATTTATATTAATTTTAAAAAATTCAATATATTGTTTCTTTAATATTTTTAAATCGAATATTTATTTTCTACAATATTAATACAAAGATATCGATTATCTTTATCTTAAATCGAACAAAATTGTTAAGACTATTAAAGTAAGAATTTTGTAATAGTTACAATAGACTACATTAATATTAGTAAAAAATTATATATATTATTATATTGTATTATTTTTTTAGCAATAGTTGCTCTTTGCGCTTTTGCTCTTAAATTAACAATCAAATTATAATAATATTAATAATAATTTTTAAATTCTATTTTGTATTTATTTTTGTAGTTAATAGTATTGTTGTTTTTTCTCTTATTTTACAATTTATAAAGACTAATTTCTATATAAAATCTAAAATACGAACCAAATTGTATAACATATTATTTAATTCTTTTGTTCTCGAATAGTATTTTGCAAATTTTGTCAAAACTTTATTGCAAATCTTAAATAAACTATTTTTCAAAAAATAAATATTAATTCTTATTATTTTCTTTAGATATTTAAGATAATTAAATATTATATTAAATAGTCGAAATTCTAAATAAATATTTGTATTAATTGTTTGCAAAACTATAAAAATATATTTGTAAAAAGAATTTAGTATATTGTTAATAAGCAAAACTAAATTTTATTTGTTTTTGTTAAACTTAACTTGTTAAATCTTTAAATTTTAAAAATATTTCTTTATTTAAAGATTAATATAATTGCGTAATTAATATACTTAACAAAATATAAAATAAATAGAGTTTTAACAAATACAAATATTTTATATTAGTTTTTGTAACTTTTTATTAATTTTCTTTTAAAAAACTTTAAATTGAAGCAAATATTAAACTAAGTTATTAATAATAATTGTAAAAGCGCAAATCTAATAAATTTAATATATATATTATCTTTTTGTATTATTATAAATTTAAATATCTTTTTAAATATATTAGATATGTTTATACTTCTTGCAATATTTTAAAGTTGTTTATTCTTTAATTGTACAATAATATTATTATTTGTTGTTTCTAATTTTATAGTTAAAATGAAATCTTGAGTTACAAAATTAATTATATAAGTTAAACAAAATATAAAATTTTGCTATTTGTTCTATTGAAACTCTTGTTATTTTAAGATTTTGTTTAGTTTGTTCTTAAGTATATTGCTATTACTTACGTTATTAATAACAATTTCAAAAAACTTGTTTTTAATTTTGAAAGATTTTAAAATCTTTATAAGTTTTAATATTAATTAACAATCTATATACTTAATATTAAGAGAAGTAAATTTAATAAATTGTTTGCGAAATTAAAATATAATATCTATTTAATATATTAAAACTTCTAGATAGACAACTTTTTAAAAACTAGATTATATATTTAAAACAATAGAAATATATTAAGTACTTTTAAAATCTGTTTGAATTTTCTCACAAATTTAATTATATTTTAAGAGAATTATTTTAAATAGTTTAATACAATTTAAAAGCATCAAATTTGAGTAAAACATTTCTAGCAACTTTCGAAAGTTAAAATTGTTAATAGTCCGAAAAAACAAATTTAAATTTACAAAAGTTTTGTATAGTTAATCTTTTTAATTATTTTAAATAAAAAATAACATCAAATTGATATAACCTTTTTTCTAATAAATTATTAGTTATATATTATCTATATATATTATTAATTGTAATTTATATAACTAAAGACTAGATCAATTGTTGTTTATAATCGAAATTATTTTTATTTTAAACAAAAAAAAAGAAGATATTTTTTTATATTCGATATACTTAAATAATTGTAAGCAATAGAATAATTTAAAATTTTATAACAATTTTTGTATACAATTTTTGAAATACTATTTACAATTGAAATTATTTAAATATATTTGTTTTAAAGCTCGAATTGTATTTCTATATTAATCTTTTTTGCTTAATATTAATTAACAAGTTTTAAAATATTGTTGTTAATAGTTGTCTGTAATTACTATACTTAAAATTAAGTATTAGTATTCAAATTTTATTTAATATATTTGTTTTTTTTTCTCAAAATAAGCAATAGATAATTAATAAATATTTTGTTAAATATTCTATAAAAATTTCTTTTTCTAGTATTAATAGCAAAAGTAAGAAAATCTTAATTAGATTAACTTGCAAATTAATTAAAATATAAGTTACTAAATAGCAAATTGCAAAAGATAAATTTGCTAGAATTTTCTTTGTTTGAAAACAATAATTAATTTTCAAGTTTTTAAAGAATTTGATATTTTGCAAACAAAAATACAAATATAATATAACTATATTTTTTAACAATTCGAGAAAAAAAATTTAAAAGAAAAAGATAATACAAAAGAGTAATATAAGTAGCAACTAATATAAATAAGCTTTTCTAAAATAATACAAACAAGAGTAACTTTTAAATCGAAACATATTACTTAATACTATAGCAAAAAATCCAAAATTATAATAATATATATTCAAAAATAGAAAATCTTAATATAATAACGTTATATTCGATTTCTTAATAATTCGATTCGATTCCAAATATTGAAATCGAGAATCGAGTCGAATTAAATCGATTTAATTTCAAAATAATAGGAATTGAATCAAATATTAAGTCGATTTCTAATATTGAAATTGTCGAATTAGGTTAATTTCAAAAGTTGAAATCGAAATCCGATCCAACAATTAGTCTATATTTGTACAAATTTATTACAACAATATATTGCAATTTTGTTATAAAAAATTAAATATTTTATTCTAATTTTAAGTTTTGTAAAAGTATTGTATTTCGAGATTAATTTTAGTATTAATTAAGTATTAAAGTTTTGTTATCTTTGTTAGAATTACAATTGCAAACTTTATTTAAATTTGTTTTCAAAAACTCTAAATTAATCGAATTTAGACTAATTGTTTTTCGATTTTCGGTTCCAACTTTTAGAATCGACCGGAAACGCCAAGGAATCGAATTACTATATATATTATACTATATATAGTATATTTGATTCCAACTTTTGGAAACGACCCAAGTCTTGGCGCCAAGAATATGGGTTTCGATTTCAAAAACAATTAGTCTAATCGAATTTAGCAATAGTTTTTTTAAAAATATTAATATATTATTTTTATTTATTAAGAAATTTAGATATAAAACTAAAGTTAAAATTAATTAATTTTTATTTTATTAATCTTTTTTCGATTACAATTGTTGTTAACAAAAAATTTAAGAAAACTTTGCAAAACTTTTATATAACAACAACTTTATTAAAAATATAACTAAAAATATCGCATATTAATTCGAATATATTAATAATGATTATTTTTGCATACAATATCTAGTACAATATAAAAAAGATCGAGACAAAAAAATTGTAAAATTAGAAACAAGTTTAAACAAAGTTCGAATATTTTGCAAAAATCTACAAAAAAAGCAAAATATAAAGCAAGCTAAAAACAAAATATAAAAGAAGATAGCTAATATACTAATTAAGAAACAAAATAAGTTAATTAAGAAACTTAACTATTATAAATAGTTTAAATCTATTTATTATTTATTGTTTGTTAAAATCTTAGCAACAATAGCAACAATTATAATATATTTTTTTACAAATTAAATTAATAGAATTGCAATTATTTTAATAAAGTTTATAAAAATAGTTTGCTTAAGATTAAGAAATTAATATATAATAATATTAAATTTCTCGATTTAGTTGTCTTTTTAAATAATCGAAAAAAATTTAATTAATAGCAAACAATATTTTTTGTTGAATTCAAAGTCTATTTTTATATATTCGACAGCAAATTAGTTAAACTAATATATATTGCAATTAAATATATAGAAGATATTTTCGAAAATATTAGATATTGTCTATCGAATTAAAACAATAATTTTGTTTAGCTTTATAATATATTAGCTAAATTAATAGCAAATCTCTATATTTAATTTGACAAATCTGATCGACAATATAAAAACTTTATTAAATTTATATTATAAAATTTTATTATAAAATTTTCGAAAATCTTTAACAAGTATATAACTCGATTTATATTAACTGCAGTAGATATTAAGTTGTTCGAAGATCAAAAAATATATTAATTCGATTTAAAACTAAGCGACAAATTGTACAATTAATTTGTTAATATTATTAATATTAATAATATTAATAACTTGATTTTTCAGTTATACAATATAGATTTTAGAATAGAACAAAAGAAAGATTATTAACTGTTACAAGCTAGTATATATAATAGATTTATTATTATACAAACAGACAAAAATCGAAATATTACGCGCAAGTTTACAAGTAAGTTCGGAATTTATAATAATAAGTTAATTAATTATATAACTAAGCAAAAGATTTTTTTCGAAATAAAGTTGGTTTTCTGATTTTAAGTACTTAAAGATAAGATTAAAAAGAAGAATTTCTATTAAAAGTATTTGTGTTCGAAATATTATTTTAATTATTTTATTATTCTTTGTAAGAACAAGTTAGCTAAAATTTTAAAAAAAGTTAATATTAAATTTAAAATTCATAATGTTAGCAATCTTAAGTTAGCAATACTTCAAAAAGAAAATAACTCTAATATCTTAGATAACAACTCAAATAACTCTAGCAAATTAAAAAACTTAGTATTTTTAATAAGAATTGCAATTTAAGATAGAAACTAATACTTATACAAAAGATAATAAAAGAACTTAAAGTTATATTTAATTTACAAAATAAAATTTTGCTTATTAAAGTTAAACTTAGTTCTAGCACTATTAACAACAAGTTATTTAACAATCAACAACTAGATTTTTATATTAAAATTTGTTCAAATCAAATTTATCTATTTTTCGATAAATATATTATTAAAATAATACTATTTATTAATATCGAAATTTTTCATAAAATTTTTGTTAATAGAAAGTTTGTCAAATTTTATAAATTTTCTATTATATTGTTTTAAAATTTTATTAAATTGTATTTAGTTAATAACAAATTTGTTTCTAATATTATTTATATTGTTTAAATTATTGTTAATTTTAGCAAATATATTAATATCTTATAGTATTTAATAATTGAACTAAGATAATTTGCAATTATTTTCGATATATTCTGAATTAAAAAGTATAATATACAAATTAGAAACAATATATAATTTCTTAAGTTTAATTTCAATTATTGTATAGAGTACTATTTGTTAGATTAACAATTGTTAAAGATTTTCAGTAGACTAATCGTTCGGGTCGGTTTTTCCCCAAAATCTATAACCCGACCCGAAAGTTATACCTAATTAGGCCAAGTTTTAACCTAATATAGTTAGTATTTTCATAATTTATGCAATTCGGTTCCAACTATTAGAATCGAACAATTAGTCTAATTTTCAGCAATTAATATAAGCAATTAGAATATTTGTTTTTAAAATCTTTTAATAAAATTAATATCTATTAAATAAATATCTCTATATTTTTAAAGTTTGCTATTAAAAAAAACTACAAAATAGTTGTAATACTTAGACTGATCGTTCGGTTCCAACAGTTGGAACCGAATTGCATAAATTATAAAAATACTAACTATATTAGGTTAAAACTTGGCCTAATTAGATATAACTTTCGGGTCAGGTTATAGATTTTGGGGAAAAACCGACCCGAACGATTAGTCTAGTAATACTATTTGAGTATTTTATTATACTCAATTAATTAAAAAAAAACAGATATCTAGTTTGCGCTACAAACAACAATATTATTATAAATGTTATAGCTATTATTTTCGATAATTACAATGAATTCTATATTAAATTTAAAAAAAAATTTAAGTATAGAACAATTTGAAAAACAAATATATTCGAAGTTAAGATAGTAGAATAAACTCTTTAATTTGCAAAAAATTAACAAGTTGTTGCTTAATAGAAGTATTAATTATACTATTAATTTTGTTTCAAAAACAACTTCTTTAATTAAAAAAGTCTACAATATATTTTGTTAAAAAGAAGAGATCATTAGAGTCTATCTAAATAATATAAAAAACAAAAATTAAATTTGCAATAGTATTTTATAGTATATTGTTCTTATTTTTATAGTTAAGAAGTCTAATAGAAATTTGTATATTGTATATCTGTATAAATTATAGAGATTTTAATACTTTAACAATTAAGAATTGCAATACTTTACTATTAATTCGAGAAATTTTGCAACAATTATATAAAATTAAATATTATAGCAAGTTTAATATTATTGTTGTTTTTAATAAAATTTAAATATATTTTAATAATAAATACAAAACAGTCTTTATTATTTGTTATAATCTGTTTAAGTATATTATAATATCTTTTAAATTATATAATATCTTAATTATGTTTCAATTTTTTATTAATAAGATTCTTAGTCTTTATTTAGACAATTTCTATATTATCTATATAGATGATATTCTAGTCTATAGCAATATTAAAAAAAAGTATAAAAAATATATTAATAAAGTTTTTGGTAAACTTTATAAAATAGATTTTTATCTAAATATTAATAAATATATTTTTTTTATTAAATTAGTTAAATATCTAGATCTAATTATTACTATTAAAGATATTTAGATAAATTTTAAGAAAATTAGATATATTCTAGAATAAAAAACTTCTATCTATATATATAATATATAGATTTTTCTAGACTTTGCAAACTTCTATTAACAATTTATTTATAACTATTTAAATTTAAATAAATTTTTGTTAGTATTTAGTAAACTTAAAAACAAAAATTTTGGTTTTTTATAACAACTTTTTAATTTCAAACATCTTGTATTTTAAGTTTTTAAAGAAATCTTTATTAAGTAGTTTATTCTATATTATTTTAATTTTAATTTAGAAATTTAAATTAAAAATAATATTTTTAATTTTGTAATTGTTGTTGTGCTCTTACAGATAGACTTAAATAAATTGTTTTACTTAATAGTTTATATATTTAAAATTATATTACTTGCAGAATACAATTATAAAATTATTAATAAAAATTATTAATTATTGTTTGCGATTTTAAAAAATAATATTTAGAATATATTAATATATTTGTTAAACATTTTATTAAAACTATTATTAACTATTGTAATCTAAAGTATTTTATAATTATTAAGCAACTAAATTGTTATTAAACTTACTAAGTTAAATTTCTTTTTCAAATTTAACTTTAAGATTAACTATTAACTAGATATACTAAATATAAAGTTAGACAATTTTATTAGACAATTATAGAATCTCTTTTTTAATAAAAACAATTTGTGCAATTAGTTGAAAAAATAAACAATTCTTAAACAATATAATTTAAAATTAGATATTGTTAAAACTATTATATTAATTCTGCTACTATTAAATATTATTTACAATTTAGTAACAGAATTAATTTGTTTATTTTAAAACTTTATTAAGTCTAAACTAATTGCTAATAAAAGAATTGCAAAAGCTTGCAAAAAATTTATAATTTTATTAATAACTAACAAAAATATAGAGCTATTTTTATTTTTATTGTCTGCAGTATCTGTATTACTTTAGTAAGACAAATTTTATTTTACTAGATTTCTGTTTTTAGTTTTTTTGTTTATTACTGTTGTATTTACAATCTCTTAATTTATAGTTTTTTTATTTTTAGCTTTAAATTTTGTTTTTTTATTAGATATATCTGTTCTATTTATATTTTAGCTATTTATATTTGCAAAATGATTTAGTTTCTACTTACTGTTGCAATTAATTTAACAGATTTTTTTTTTAAAATAGAATTTAATTTTAAAATTCTTGTTTAACAGATATTAAAAATATATTTATATAACAAAAAAATAAAACAAATTATTCAAACTAAAAAAACTAATAAACAGAAAATTTTAATTATTTTTTGCAAAATAATTAAACTAAAATTTAAAAACTATATAATAGTTAAATATCTAATAATTAATACTAAGTATCTATTTGTTTAAAACAAAAAATATATATTTTAAAATACAAATAATGTTTTTTGAGTTAAAATAATTAGATTTTAGTATAAATTGTTAAATATTAAATATTTAGATTAAACAATAATTTTTAAGAAAGTACAGTATTACTACTATTAATCTATATTATATTTAAATATTAAAAAATATATTAAAAGTTATTTAATATACAAATATATTATATAATATTACAAATATAAATATAATCTACTAAAATTTCTATTTATTTTAGATTATTATTAGCAAAATATATTTTGCAACTTTATTATCTCTCTATTATTATATTGTTATAAAGAAAAAATCTTTTAATATATTTTAGTAATAATTAATAGACTATTTAAAAATAAGAAATTTATATTTATAGAAAAATTAAAAATTAAAAATTAAAAATGTTAATCAAATCTTTATTAACTTTGTTTAATATATTAAGAATTTTTCAATTATTATTGTTTTTAATAGAGATACTTAATTTTTTGTTTGTTTCTAAAAAAAAAATTCCAAAAAATTAGAAATTAAATCTAAACTATTAATTGTGTTCTATTTAAAAATCGACAATTAAATTAAAAATATTAATAGTATTGTTAAATAATATCTTCGAATATATATACAATATAATTAAAATAACTAAATTAATTGTTTTATTATTGTTAAGTTTATTGCAAACAACTATATTAGCAAATTTATTAATTTATTATTATTTATTATTATTAAAGACTATTTATTATAATTAGACTTAAAATTATTTAAAATCTTTTCTAATAACAATATATTAGAAGTCTATTGCAATATTAAAAATTAAAAATTAAAATAAAATTGTTAAAAATATTAAAATTTTGCAAAACTTTTTTTACTAAAAGTTTATTTAAATTTAAATAAAATAAATAGAGTTTACTAATTGCAAATATACTATAATCAAAAATTAATAATAAAATTATATTTAATATTTAAAATATTAAAACAACTTAATTATACAAATCTCTAAAATATAAGAATATAGATTTTTATATAATAATTTAAACAATTAATAATTATATCTACAAACTAAAACTATTTAAATTAATAAAAATTTATTTAGTATTATATTTATAATTTCTGTATTTTAATAAAAGCAAATTTCTATTAGATTAATAAATTCAATTTTTGTTACTTATTAATATTGTTAACAATATTAATAATAATTTTAAATATTATATTAAAAATATTAAGATATTATAATATAATATATGCAAAAATAATAATAATATAAATCTAAGTTTAATTGTTACTAATTACAAATACAAAATACTACAATATTAAATTCTTTTTACAAACTATATAAACTACAATAATAGATCTAAATAACTAAATTATTTTATAATTAACAATTGCTTTAACTTTGTTATTAATTTCTATTGCAAATATTTAGATACAACAAAATTTTACTAAATATTTAAAACTTCTTTTGATTAAAAATCTAATAAATAGAATAGTTTATATTTAATATTTTTTGTACTTTTCTATTACTATTGTTAAATATTACTTAATATATATCTATAGTTTTTATTATTATATTTGAAGTCGATTTCAAAAATATATTATTAATGTATTACTATTGTTAAGAGTTATTTGTTATATATTTGCAATTAAAATTAAATATTTTTTTAGATTAAATTAATCTAATATACTACTTTGTCTTCTATATTAGTTAACAAGAATTTCGAAAATATATTATTAATATATTACTATTATTAAAAGTTATTCGATATATATTTGTAGTTTTTGCTGTTGTTTCTATAGTACTTCTGTCAGATATTCTATACTATTATATTTTATATATTAGTTAATAAGAATTTTAAAAATATATTATTAATATATTATTATTATTAAGAGTTATTTAATATATATTTACAATTCTTGTTGTTATCTTTATAATATTTTTGTTAGATACTCTATAGATATTTTTTCTAAATATCTTTTAAATAAGAATTAACTTAATATTTTTAAATATATATATAATTGTATATAAATTGCTGTTAAAATACTTTTGTATTATTTTCTTTTTTTATATTGCAAATTTAGACAAACGTATTTAAATATAATTAAAATTTTACAAATTTTAGCTTTTTAAAATTGTTATTTTCTTTTGTTGTTGTTAACTTTTTTTCAGATTATATAACTAATTAATTCTCTAAATCTTTTTGTATATAATTAACTTTTTCGACTTTCTTAAATGCAATTAATTTCTATCTTACTATTCATTTTTCGATTTTTGTATTATATAATTCGAACTTTTTTTTAGAGTTAGAGTTAGTAATCTTTTGTACTTTTTTATATTTTTTTATATTTAATATTTTTTTACATTTTTCTTTTCTTTTCTAATTTTGTTGTTGTTTAACAAATTATTCGAAATTAGATTTTTGCTATTTGATAGTTATTTAATATTTAATTTCGAATATTAGATTATATTCGACAGATATACTTAATATTAATTAAAGATAATCGAAAATTAAATAGAATATTATTTGCAATATATATATTCTTTGTTTTCTATATTACTGTTTTTTGTATATTTTGTTTTAAAATTTTCGATTACTTTTTTCTATTTAACAAATTTATTTTTTTGCTTAATATATATCGGAAACTTCAGTTTTTATTATTGAAAGATACTCAATATATATTTAATAACAATTAAAATTTGTATTTAACAAATACTTAAAATTAATTAAAATTAACTAAAATATTAATTAAAAAACTCGATATTACTTTGTCGAAATTTGCAAATAGAAAAAGAAAATAATATTACAATTTTAGACTAAACAGACTTTATTTTTTAATTATTTTTCGAATTTCTATTTTTTAGTCTCGAATATATTATAAGTAACGTCTAGCATCTTAATACTTATAGTACTTATATTTATTTTCTATATATAGTTAGTTCTGCATAGCTAGTATTTTTGTCAATTAACTATACACTAGTTATTAAAGTTCTAATTCTGATCGTATATTATCTAATTTCTTCTAATATTAAGATAAGAAAACTATATTGTATATCGATTAGATAGTAAATAAATCTTAAAATATAATTAAATTTATCTATAATAGAAATTGTTATTTAACTTATATTAATAGATTAAACAAGATACTATATATAAAGAATTGCGTTTATATAATCTTATTACTAGATTAATATTAGTTAAACTTGTTTTGCTCTAAATAAACAAGTATATACTTGTAGAAACTTGCAAAGATAACAAACGCTTATTGTTATTAAGAATAGAATAAACTACAATATATTAATCTTCAATATTACTATCTTTATTACAATTATCTTTCTTCTAGACTATAGTACAAATAAATTTATTAATTATACTACAATTATAATATTGCGTATTAATATCTTCTAAACTTTTATTATTTTACTAATAGCAAATACAAAATAAAAAGAGATATGTAAGTTATTATACTAGTATTTTGTTAATTACTTATAATATATTAGCTTGCAATAATAATTGCAATTGTCGCACAATAATAGTCTTTATTAACTCTTAATAATATTGTCGAATTTGTTATCTCTAATATTTTGATTGCTTTCTTCTTAAGTCCTTTTTTCCAATATAATTATATTAAATTGGATAGAAGCTCTAAGATTTATATTATACTATTATTAATACTCGCGTCTCTAGTTATTGTACTCGAATATTTCGATAAAGAAGAGATTGTTTTTAACAATATTTTTATTGTAATCTTCGAGCTTTATATAATTTCAATTAATGTTGCTATATTTCGAGATATACTTGCAACGTCAAAACTAGATAGTTTGTTAGATAATAATAACAACAACAATAGCAATTGCAATAGCAACAACAATAGCAATAGTTGCTATCTAGTATCTAGAAGATCTAATAAATATAACAAGAGCTCTTCGAATAAGAATAACTTTCCAATAGCGAAAATTATCTTTCTCTTATTGTATTTAAGAGCTTCAAGATATTTCTTTTGTTATCTACAAACTTATATCTTCTAGCTTATTCTCGACTTTCTAGTCCTCTTACTCTTCGACTATATATTATCTTACTTTACTATATTAATTGCTTCTAAGCTAAATATTTTTGAGACAATCTACAATATAACAATCTTAGCTTTTGCAATAATATTGCTAGAAAAGTTTATAGCTATTATTAAAGCTTTACGATATTATAGCAATCTTGTAGTAGCAAACGTTTCTAGCAACAATATCTTCTTGCTTATATTATATCTTAAAGTAATTTATATTAACAATAACAAAGTAGAAGAAGTAAATTCTTTTAAGCTTATCGTAATCTTAATATCTATAATAATATTTATAAAAATTGTATTCTTTAACGCAAGAAGATAGATAGAGATTGTACTACTAGTAAACTATATTGTATTTTTTGTACTAAAGTTTATTGTCTTTTATAGATAAAGAGAATCTATCTAGTCTCGCAGAAGCTATATTTTATTTCTAGACAAAACTAGACTAACTATTAGATCGAGTTTTAATTTCAACTTTAGAAATTAATTTAATTCGACAATTCTAACTCTAGAAATCGATTCGAAATCTAACTTAATTTTTGTTATTTTAAAATTAACTCGACTTAACTTAACTCGATTTTAATTCTAATATTAGAAATCAAATCAAATTCTAAGAAATCGAAAATTACGTTATTATATTAAGAATTACTAAAAATAGTATAAATAAGTTTAAATTTAGATTTATTATTATTATAGATAATATATTATAGTAATATATTATAGTAATATATTATAGTAATATATTATAGTAATACTATTATAGTAATACATTATAGTAATACTATTATAGATAGATATTTCTAATATATTTATTAAATAAATACAATAAATTAACTATTTCTATCAAATTATTGCTAAAAATTATAAAATTTACTAAAAACAATAATTTGAATCGATTTTTTAGATTGAGTTTTAATCTTAATTCTAGAAATTAACAAAAATCGAGTTTGATCTTCGATTTTAACTTTTAAAATTAATCCGGTTTAATTCGATTTAATTAATCGATTCGAACTCGATTAATCAACCCGACGCAATTAGTCTAGACTAGACTCTTTTTTTATCTATTATATCTATATTTAGACTTGCTTGCTTATAAATAGATACAAGACTTTCTATTCGAGATACTTTTCTCTAGAGATACAAGCTAGCTTCGATTTTACTTGATTTAAACTTAAGAACAAACAATATATACAAATTTTTTCTTATCTTATATTAGAAGTTCTAATTAAAATAAGATCTTTCAAATAGTTATAAACAATTTATCGATATTATTATACAAATTCTGAAGTTAATTAATTAAAAGATTATTTAAAATTTTCGAGAACAAATGTTCTTTTTTGTTTAATTATTTTTATATATAAGAGCTATTCGCATTAATTTTAAGTTATATTTGGAACACTTTTATTACAATTTTAAATCTTCTATCTTTGCTTGTATTAATAAGAACTAACTATAGAAGATAATAACTCTTACAAATATATGTTAATAGTTTCTTTTTATATTTTATATTTTACTATGTTCGCTTTATATTATTGAATCGACAAGAGATTATTTTGTCTTTAGATTGTTTGCAAAGCAAATTAATTAAAAACTTCTAAAGAAGTTGTCAATTATTGTTTTAGTAAACTTAATATTATTATTGAAGAATCTAGATATAAATAGAAGTTAAAATAAATATTGAAAGCTTTTAACTTTTCGTAAGACTCTAGTTCTAATACTCTCTCTTAGAGAGTTAAAATCGAAGCTCTAAATTGTAGAAATGCAAGCAAAAATATAGATACTTGTATTAATTAAAGATTTGTTTTAATTTATATTAAAGTCTTGTTATTGTTACAAGTTAATTATAGACTATATAAATTTGCTCCAAAAGTATAGTCTTATAGAATAAAGAGATTTCTATATATGTTATATATACAAATATAAAGCTTTATTGGCAATTTCGAGACTCTTGTTAATAGTACTATTAGTAACTAATAGTTAAAGTAGCAGATTAGTTGATAAGCTCGCTTTACATAACTAAGCGCAGAATTCAATTGCAAATATTTGAGCGTTGCAATATTAATAGTCTTAGCGAGAATAGCAAAATTAGCAAAATTAGCACAACTTGCACTCTTCTTACAATTACTACTAAAACAGAGCAATCTATATATTGTTCAAAATCTTCTAACAATAATGTCGATAATACTAATATCTTTTGTACTATAAATATAGATAGAAATATACTTTTAATTGTCTATATTAGTTTTATTGTAATTATAACTAATATATTTGATAACTTAATTTTGATTAATTTTATTATTGCAAAATTATTAGTAAAGCAAAGCTCTAAATATCTCGATAATTAAATTCAATCTAAGATTATAGAAATTTATATATGTTTTTCTTACTATATATAGAAATCTTTAGTATAGATTGTATTAGAGATTGCGTCTTTGCGTAAATCTAAAATCTATTATATTTATTTATATTATTTACAATATTATTTGTCTTGTCTATCTTATATTATATTGTATATTTTTTTCTTACTTTTAGCTTTTTCTTTTAAGTAGTTTAATTAATTGTTAACTTTAATATTATAGTCTTTGTCTAACTTTTAGATTCTATTTAAGTCTTATATTTATTTTAATATAAATTCTTTCGATTGATAATTTTTATTGTATTAATTAACTTGTTTATAATCTATATTAGTCTTAATAATATTAAGAAAACGTTAAATATAATTTACAATATTTATAATTTTCTTTCTTAGTATTGTTTGTTTATTAAATCTTTTTTAGTTAAGACTATTTAGAAGTTAAATATAACAAATAGTCTCTATATATTTTATCTATCTATTTATTTGTCGAATCAATTATTGAGTTGTAATTATTGCGCTAAATTTGAAGTATTAATATTTTTAATATACTTTTAACAAAATATTTGTTCAATTCAATTTTTAAAAAAAAATCTATCTTAATATTATTATTAAATTTAATTGTCTTCTATATATAAGTTGCAATTAGTTAATTATATTTTAAATTAAATTAAATTAAATTAGATTAGATTAAGTTAAATTAAATTAGATTATATTATTTCTAAAAGTCTTGTCTATTTTTGTATTAATGTTATTCTTAGAATTTTTCTAGAAGCATTATTATAGTTAGTTAGTATATTATATTAATCTTAAACAACTAACAAGCAATCTATTCTTTTTGTACAAAATATTTACTTTTGAATTGTTTTTTATTTTATTGTTCTACAAGTGTTATTGCAATTAATTAATATACTATATAGATATTAGATTATATTGAAGTAGTTTAGACTAAAATAAGTTTCTTCGAAAAGAATAATTTACTTTTGCAATATTATTTTTTCTACTATTTTTTTATAAGATATATTATAGTTAATTAATATATTTTATAGATCTTAGATTAGATTAAATTAAATTAGATTAAAATTTCTCTAAAATTTGAATCTATATTTCGAGAGATTTTTTTTTAGATTGTAACTAGTACTTTGCAACAATTGTTAACTTCTAATATTAGCAAATTTAATCTTATTTACTTTATTTTCTATTAAATATTTTAATCTAAATTTGCTAATTTTATTGTTAACAAGTATACTTTTATTGTTTAGTCTTCTATATTGTTATAATACTATCTCGAATTTAAACTCGAAACTATTTAAATCGAACAAAGAGTTTTTTAAAGAAAAGTATATTTTTGTTTCGAATTTTAGACTACAATTTGCTTTTTTATTGCAAATTTTTTTTTTGTAGTTTGCGCAATCTTAATTTAATCTTTGTTGTATTTTAATTATTCTATAGTTTCTATATAGTATTTTAGATTTCTAATATTATTAGCTTAGTATATATAATTGTATAATTTGTATTATAGATTATTTGTTGTCGATTTAATTCTTTTTAAATTTGATTGTAATACGTACTTTGTAACAAAATTTCTCTATATAATAACAAATTATAATATATATTATTTTAATTATTTTTAAACTTAGTTTTGTAAACAAATATTTAATTAAAAAATTTATTTTAAAGCTTTTTCGATTATTGTTAAAAAACAATAATACAAAAATCTTAACAATTACTAAGATTTAAAATATTTTGAGTAGTATACTTGCTTGTTAATAATTTATATTTAACAAAATACAATTTAGCAACAATATTACAATATAGTTATATAACTTTTTGTTGTTGCTAAAATTGTAATAGTTTTTAACTATTTTGCGCATTTGCTCTATTATATATAATTAAATATTGTTTATCGAATCGAACAATTATAACAAATTAGTTCTAAATCGATATTAATAAGTTAAAATAATTATTTTTCTTGTTTTTTTCGATACTAGAGTATTGACGACGTTTTTGTTTTATTAATATTTAAAGTTGTTTATTCGAATAATTATTATTTTTTATAACTTTTTTATTAGTTTAAATAGTTTTGCTTTTTGTTTAAAAATTGTTTAAAAATTGCAATTCTCGAATTTAGTATTGCTATAAATAATTGTAATTTGCAAAAAAAAAGAAAAATTTATATAATTTGTTTATATTCTAATATTAAATAATATTTTGAGCGTTGTTTGATATTCTTCTATAGTACAAATATATTAGCGAGTATTGTTCGAGTTTTTTGCAAAAATAATAATTTGTTTTGTCGATTATTAAATGCAAAAAATTAAGAAATAAAATTCGAACAACTAATTGTCAAAAATGCAGAATTGTAAATATTAGAGAGAAATTAAAATAATTGTAATTTATGTGTTTTTAATTTTCTAATTATTTCTTTAGAGAACAAAACAACAAATAAGAGTTGTAATCGATTAAGAAAAGATTTAAAAAAAAAAAATTGTTTTGTATTTGCAAAAACAATATTTCTATTATATTGTTCTCTTTTTTATTAATAACAAAAATTCTTCTATATTGGTTTAAAAAACGCGAAAATTTGTTTAATTTAAAGTCTAAGTTATTTCTTTTATTTATTAAATTGTTATTCTATACAAATATAAATCAATAAATATCTCTTAATTTAATTAACAACAATTGTATTTATCGAAAATATTGCAATTCTAAGTTTCTTAGATATAGTTAACAAAGTTATATGCGCGAATATTGTTAAATCAATATAGAACAAGATATAAAAGAATACTTGTTACAAAGTAAAAGATTTAAGACGACAAAAAATACTTATTTAAGAAAAAAGTATTAAAAGAGAGACAGAAACAATAAAAAACTAATATAATATATCGATATATATTTGTTTGTAATCTAAGTTAGATTTGATTCTATATAATTTAGTATAGTTTAATATAATTTAGATTAATTTGATTTGTTTTAAGAGTTTCTTGTTTAAGATATTTTATATTGTTTGCTTCTTGACTATATTACTTATATTATAATAAATATTTTAATAGATTAAGACAAACGTTGTTGTATTATTTATTATAAAGAAATAATAACTTTAATTATTGTCTTTTATACTTTAATTTATTGAAAAACTAAAATTGTGCAATACTCTTAATTATTGTTGATTATTTGTGAACATTTAATTCTTAACAAGCTATCTAAATTGTTTTGTTAAAATAAAAGCAAATTTTGCGAAATTGCAAATACTAAAAAGAAGTTAAACAATTTTTTTATTATAAATTTATATCTATTTATTTAATTAATATTTATACAATATATTAACTCTTGTTGTATATTTAATTGACGTAAAATAACACAATAGAATATATTATTATATGCAAGAACATAGAAAAGACTTTAAACTATATATATTTTGCTATTTAATACAATTGACAAGACAACTAGTAGCAATATTGTTTAAATAGAGTTTTCGCTTTTGTTATTTACAATATTAGATAGTAAATTTAAGATATTGTTTGCAAGATTTATATACTATATCTTAATATTGTTGTTTTTTTTGTTAGAAGATCTTGTACTAGAGTTTGTCGAAAATAATCTATTTGTTAAACAACTATTTTATATAACAATAGTATTTTGATTTTTTATTTGCATTTAAATTAGAGAGTACAAACAAAATTGTTATTATCTTTTTTATTAATTTAAAGCAAATTACTTTCTTTGTTGCGTTAAAATATATATTATTTAAGTTTGTTGCTATTATCTTTCTTATTGTTGTTGTTTTTGTCTCTATTAAACTTACAAAAATAGTATAGTTCTAATATATAATTAGATTATACAAAAAAGTAGAATAAAAATAAAAAAACAATCAATTAACTACTATCTAATAGTTTAATAAATAAAAGTTTAATAAAATTGTTTGTCTAAAATTTTTAAAGTATCGACGCATTGTTAGATAGTACAAATTGAAATTATATTTTAATCGATAATAATAGCACAAACAATAATATTTCAATTTGTTTTAATAGATTTAAAGAGAACAATATTTAGAAAAAGAATCTATTATATATCGATTTAAATATTAGTATAGTCTTCGACAACAATAAGAACAACAATTTGAAAAAATCTAATTTAAAATATTTATGTTTTATATTAATTAGTTTATCTTCTTTTATAGAGCAAAAGATACGTTTGTCGACTTTTTTATTCATTTTATTTTGTCTTATATTATTAATATCTATTTGATTTTAAAACAATTGCAAAGATTGTCTCTATTACAAGTTGCAAATTCGATTAGAATATAAGAATCTATATATTAAAATATATTTAAAAAAAAGACGTAAATTTTAACAATAATATTTTATATACTTATTAAGAGATTGTTTACTTTATATGTTGTTTTAGATTTAACAATTTTTTATTAAATTAATCGAAATTAAGATTAAGGTGCTTCAAATTTAATATATCAAAAAGTATATTAATACAAGAAGTCTATCGCAATATACGCGCATTAATATTATTAATTTTAAATATATTTTTGCACTTTTGTTAAGAATACTATGTTGCAAAGAATAATATTACAAAGCTTTTAAACAAGCTTTAAGAGTGTCTTTTTTAAATAGAATTTAATAACAATTTGTGTCTTTAATTAGTTTAGAATTAAATAAAGCTTTTAAAAAATTGAAATTTATCTAAGATTTTTAATATTACAATATAGTTTTTTTACAATCTAATTAATAATAGTTTTATTTTCTATTAATAATATATTTAGAAACTATTTAATACTTATTTATTAAAAAATCGAATTTAAGAATTGTGTTTAGCTTAACAACAAATTTCTTTAGATTATATAATTTTAAAAAGAACTATATTTTTAAAATCTTTGTCTACTATATAATACTAATAATCTTGTTAAGAATTAATAATAGTCTCTATAGTTTTATTTAACTTGTAACAATATTTACAACAAAGTAAAAACAAATATTTGCAACAAATTTAATAAAAGTATTTTCTTAATTATTATTAAAAGCAATAGCTACAATAATATTGACAAAAACAATATAATTTAGCGTTTTTTAACGCAATTAGAGTACAATTATTGCAATTAAGTTAACTGAATTTTAAACAAGCTAGACTAACTTAATTTTAAACAATTTAACTTAATTTTAAACAAATTAACTCAAAACTTAAACAATTTGATTTAATTATTAATTAATTTAAGTCTTAAAGTAGATTTACTTTTTTTACTAGTAACAAAATTCTTAACAATTGTTGTTTTCTTTTTATATCTTTTATTTTTTTTAATATATTAGCTACGTCTTTTGCAATTTCGAGTCTTAAAATAATAGCAAAAAGAATAAATATTATACAAAAATCTATATATCGCACAATCTAATTAACTTGTTTAATATATTATTGTTATTTAAACAATACAAAATAAAGATATTATTATTTATTCTTAAAATAAATATTCGAATAATAGAGAAAATATATAAATTGAAAGTCTCTTTATAACTCTAATAATGCAAATTTTGTTAATTTAATTTAGTTATTGCGTCTTTGATTTTTTTTTTAATATTTTTTAGTCTATATATTTGCAAATCGAATTTTGTTAATTTTGAAATCAAAATTGTATATAGTATTGCATTAATTTTAATTGATAAAGTTGTTAATATAATACTTTGTGCGTTTTTAATTTGTCAATACAAGATATATATTGCAAATAATATATAACAAATTGTAGAATTGTCGAAAGTATAAATATATAGAGTTTTTGCTTATATTAGTAAAAAAGTCGATTATTTTATATATTTTATATATTGTATTAGTAATTTCTTAATTAATTTATTATGTTATTTCGATTAGCGCTTTTGTATATTTTTGTACACGCTTAGTACAATTAAATTGTTAATAGTCAAATATAATAACTACAAGTTGCACGCTTTTTATATATTTATTGCTACTTTTTGCTAATTTGTTGCTTCAATAAATATTTTTCGACTTATATTTTTGTATCTATATACAATCTCTTTGTTAATTAGTTTTGTTATATTAATAAGAAATATATTAAATTATATTCTTTTGTAGTCTTTTTAAATTTATATAATTCTTTTTGCTTTGTTTTTAGTAGATTAAAAATTTGTAAATTTTAATAAAGTAATTTTCTATTTAAGACAAATCTTATTCTTAAGTATCTAATTTTAATTAATTACAAATTAATCTATATACTTTTTTGCATTTCTTTCGAATAAATATTGTTAATATGTCTATGAAATTTAAATACTCGAATTTTTTCTCTATAGTAACTTTTTTAACTTTTTGTTAATATTTGTAATTTATATACTATTTGTTTAACAATACTTAATTGTAAGAATTAAACTATATTAATAAATCTATCGATTTTTGTATAGATTTATTAATTTCTTTCTTTGTCTTTTATTTAACAACAAGAGTTAAGTTAATTTGCAAATAAAAAATTATATTGTTTATAGTACTAATATTAATATATTAAATATTGTAATCTAATATTTGTGTTTTTTATTTTTTTGTCTTATTTGTTTTTGAAAAGAATTATTTTGATAAAACTTTGTATGTTGTTTTGCTATAAAAGATGTTGTAGTTCTAAGCACTATTGAATAGTTAAATAAAATTTATATAGTAAGTAAGAATATAAAGTTTAAAAATATTAAAATATATTTTGTTTTTGTTGTTTTTATTGTACGTTGTATTTTGTAATCGATACTTAACAAAAATTATCTTTAAATTGTCGATTTGATATAATATATACTTTATATAGCTTAGTGTGTTCTTGTTATAAAAAATATATTAAATAAATATAACAAAGTTTGTAATTGTTCGAACACAATATATTGTTGCGTTTTGCTTTTTTATTAGCAAAGATATTATTTCAAAAATAAGTTAATATACTATTATTTTTTGTTTAACTTTGTTCTATTGTTTGACTTTATTAAACAACTTAAATGTTTTTAAATTTGTTATATTAAAAATTTAACAAAAGTACTTATTTAATTAAATAGATTTTGCTATTTTAATAATACTTTTGTTCTTTTTCTTTTGTTTTGTAAGTTGTTTGAAATACATCTTTGCAATAATATTGTTAATTAAGACAACAATTTAGTTAATTAATTGTATAACTATATCTTTTAGTAGCTAATAAAGAATATTAAAATCTATTAATTTATAAATGTTGCAATACTTGTGTTTTTACATTCAATTATATATTAAATATATATCTATTTTCTTTTTGTTTTTTTTTTAATTTGTCTTTTGTCTAGCGAGCTTGTTTTAAGTATATTTAGAAATATAATATTTCTATCTTTTTATAAGATGCTCTTGCTTGTTTGAAGAAACTTTGCAAATATTGTAGTATTTGTTTTTTTTAATATTAGTAATAAGAATTTGCTCTTTGTAGTCTACTATTATTTCTTTAATAATTAAATATTATTTTTTTGTAAAATTGTCGACGCAAAGTATGTTTATATTGGATTTGTTAAATATCTCGAATGCTATATTTAATTAGTTTATATAGCAAAATTATTGTAGATTAAAAATATATATTAAAAGATCTTTTTTATAATTTAATAATATATTTTTGCTTGTAGATATTGCAAATACTTTTTTTCGATTTTTACAATTAATATTAAGTCTATTAGTACTAGATTTGATCGAGTTTAACTTTGTCTTATAGTTTGATCTAGATTATCGATAGTTATATATATTGATTAAAAGTTTTAATTTTTATAATATTGTATTATTTAAGTCTTATCTATAGTTATTAGAATTAAAATTATTGTAATTTCTTCTAATAGCTAGTCTTGTATATTTTATTATTAATCTTCTATATATATCTCGATATAGACGCGAATATTGTTTGTTGTATTAATTTGAATCGATATATATATTAGATTGTTTTAAAAAGATTTGTAATTAAACAAAAAACATATTATATTCTTGATATTTCGATAGTATATAGTATACTTAATAAAGATAAAACTACTAATTGTGTTTTCAATTATAAATTTTATTTTGCGTTATTTATTGTTTTTAATTTTGTACAAAATAGTTTTTATTTGCGCGTGTTATTTATTATTGTTGCGAAAATTATAATATTTTTGTATATTTTTATTATTCTTATTTCGAAACAATATGTTGATAGTACTTTTTGTAAGTTTGTAGTTTAATATTTATTTTGCAAACTTATAATTTTAAATATTTTAAAAAAGACTATATATTGTCGAGAGAATAAAGAACAATTTTTGTGTAATTTTTTTTAATTAACAAATGTAGCTACTTTTTCGAACTATATTGTTAATAGATTTTTTTGTTCTTTTCTTTTAATTGTATTGCTTAATTATTATAGTTAATATAGTAAACTATAGATTTGTTGATGCGCAATTCTTTGCTCTATTATTAGATATCTATATAATATGCTCAAAATTAATAGAATTCTCTATTTGTAAAATCGAAGAATAATATTCTTTAGTTTTTATAATATGCGTATTTGAAGAGTTGTAATTATTCTAATTTAGTTCGAATAATTATAGAATTCTATCGAACGTTACTTTATCGAATATATCTAATATATTAATTTTCTCTAAATATTGTTGTATTTTAAGAAGATAATTGCGCAATTAATATAAATTGTTCTTTTTCGAATTTTTTTTTGAATTCTTTTTTGAATTCTTTTTAGATTTGAATTTTTTTCGATATTTTGCCTCTCGAATTATCTAATATTTGACTAGATAACACGTTAGTCTATTGTTGTTTTTTGATATTAAACTATATGTATTGCAAAAACAAGATATATTTTGCTCTCTTTTTTTAATAATTTTGTTTGTTGTATATATATAACGCAATAAAGCAATAAATGTTTAAAGATTTGTTAAAATATATAATTTATAGAATATAATTAATATATTGCGTTGCAAAGTTATTAATATTATTACGTTAAATTAGTTTTAGAGAAGCGTCTTAAATTCTATCTTCTACTATTATAGATATTTTAGAGAGACTAATATTACTATCAATAGAAATATAGTTAAAGAAATAGATCTCTAGACTATATTAATATATACTAATATTATAATAGAAAGTTAGAATTCTAATTGTCTATTAAATATCAAGTACAATTGTAATAAGAAACTAGTATTTAATTAGTTATATTTATAAGTGTTACGAGTCGCGTACATAGTTCTACTAACTACGACGCAAAGCTCTTCACAATATGTAGGGCACAATCTATCAAAAAAGTATTATGTGACTAAATTAATAAATTAGTGAAATCAACGACATTAATTCATTAAGATTACTAATTTAAGAGATCAATGAATCATTAAAATTAAGAGCATTGATTCATCGATTTAACTAATTTATCATGTATATAAACTTCTAAACGCGATTCTCTTATAAATCGTATTCAACTTATTTATTAAGTTACTCTTTATTATAGATACAAGTTGTAAATTCTTGTTATCAAAAGATTGCTTACATTGTTTAAAAACGTCTACAAATCTCTTCAACAATATTAATTTACTCTAATACTTTAATCGTCTAGATAGCAACGTAACACTTTAAACACTTTAAGAATGTCTATATTAGATCAATGCGTCTTTATTCTAAGCACTAGCTCATTAGCATTACGTCGATTATCGATTATAAAAAACGACAAAATCAAGATTAATAAATTCAATATCTATTATAAAGATTATATCGATCTAAAGAACTAACTTATGCAAATAAATATCTATTTTATCTTCTATCTTGTTTTAGCGAATCAAAAGACGATTTTTGCATCGACATTTCTTAGAGAAAGAGTTTAACATTAACTTAAGCTAAACTTACAAAAATACTTAAAAAACAATAGCGAAAACTCTTGTGCGATATTCATAGATTTCAATAATTTTAAAAAAGAATTTCGAAGAATTTTTAAAACATTTAACGAAAAACAAATCGTAAAAAAATGATTTAACATTTAACTTAACGAATCTTTGCAACAAATTACGTCGTTAAATTTCAAAAATATGTTAATTTAATTAAATAAAACGATGTCGCACTTATAACAATGTTTCAACGAGATTTAAAAAACAATTTAAAAGACGAAATTATGCGTGATGAAAAAACTCTTAACGACATGTTTGATCTTATTAAAGTAATTATCGATTTTAACGACAAATTATACGAAAAAGTTATAAAAAAAAGATACGATTAATCTCAAGAAAGAGCAAGAATCTTCTTTGAATCAACGATCAAATATTAGCAAAAAGAATTTCGTTTTAATTAAAAGTACAATAATTTCGATTATTATAAGCTTGCATCTATGAAATTAAATTTTACTTAACAACGTAAAAAGAAAAACTTTAGAAAAAAGCAAAATAACAAATTCTAGAAAACGTGCTATTTATGTGACAAATTGAGTCACTTCGCAAGAGATTATTGATCACAAAACTTAATAAATCGCCAATAGATCAATGCTATGTTAAGAGAGATATTTAATAGCTAAGACGACATTAGGAAGCAAATCGACACAAAGGCGAAGATCCTCAAAACTAGATCGAACGACGACTACTATCTAATAGAAAACCTAAATTAATTATAGAAAGTTCTAAATGAAACATCATTAAACAAGGCATTCGCATTTACGCAAGAAGTCAATCAAATACTTAATGAAACTATAAGAACGAAACGACTAAAAACGTTATATTTTTATCTAGTAACAAACTTAGATAACAAGTACAACTAGAAGAACTTTTACAAATATCTAAACGACATCATAAAACATCTTAAGACTTTAGCTAGTTTATTAAAGAAACAACAAATAAATTAAATTGTAAATAAATGCGAGAAAGCGCTAGAAAGCGACGCCACTATAAAAAGAAAATTTTTTAAGAAAATCGAACAACAATTAAGCAATGTTAGTTTATTTAAATAAGCGATAAAGAAAGCAAAGAAACATGCGACACTTAGTTAAACAAGATGCTATAACGACTCATGCTAGATTTATCTAAAAAACAAAGAAGAAGTCAACTAGTTCTCTAAAAAGTTAAAATCATTAATTTAGCATAGAAAGAAAGCTTAGCGCAAGTAGACGTTCGAAGTAGAAGTCGCAACACAAAAACAAAGAAAAGTTCAAATTTTTTAGTAAAGAGCATACTAGAGAAATGCAATATGTTAGCCCAATAGTAGCAACTAAATTTAACAACACACGCATGATGTTTTATTACATTAATTAAAATCAATGATCGTCAATTTATCGCAATGATCGATTCTAATGCAACAAATAATTTTATGATCAAAGCTTTTGTTAAAAGGAAAGAGTATTTTACTTAAAAAAAGTTTAACGCATACAACTTAATAATTGTAGATAAAAACTCATTACTTAACAAGAATGAAAAAATGAATAAAAAAACGAAATTACTATCGATAGCTATTTAGCAATATCACGAAAAATTAATTTTTAATATAGTGAAAATAATTATTTACGATATTGTTCTAGAAATGTCTTAATTGAAGCAACACAATTTAGAAATTAACTAAAATACACAAGTACTTAAATTCGCACAATGTGATCACATAATTTATATTTAATCTACGTATTAACAACGTTTAATAATAGATAAAAGAATAAGTCGAAAATTGATCGCAAACAACGAATTTGCATTTTTGAAAAAAAACGATCTAATAAAGTTTAATTCGACAAATATTAACAAAGATTAATCGAATTATAAAGTCAAAATAAATGAAAAAAATTACGAATTTTTTAAAAGTTTTGAACTATTTAATATAGCGAAGAAATCGCTAAAGTACGTACTACGAATATATAACAATTAAGAGCATCTATTTTAAGAAAAGAAAACAACAAATTTTTTTTTTAAACATTAATCGTAAAATTACAAAATTAAACTTAAATTAAACAAGCAATTCACGTTTGAATCTATATATGTTTTATTCAAAAAAAAGTTCGAAGTACTTCGCAAATATCTAGCAAAAAACGAAAAAAAAAAATTTATTAAAAAATTCTAATTATAGACAAGATATCTAATTCTCTTTGTATTAAAAAAGAATAAAACTCTTCGTTTATGTGTTAATTACTAGAAGCTAAACAATATTACGATTAAGAATTGATATTCACTATTCAATATTAGTGAGCTTCAAGATCGACTATCTAGAGTAAAGTACTTTACTAAATTAGACTTATAAGAAGCGTATAATCAAATTAGAATAAAAATAAAGAAAGAATAAAAGACAACTTTTCGCATACGATATAAATTATACAAATACACAATAATGTCGTTTGAGCTCACAAACGCTTTAACAATGTGTTAAGAAATAATTAATGATATACTACGACAATATTTGAATCAATTTGTCATAATATACTTGAACGACATCATAATTTACTCAAAAATCTTAAAAGAGCATATTAGTTATATCTTTAAAATATTAAAATGTTTAAACATAAAAAACTTATATTTTAAGTTAAAGAAATGCGAATTTCATCGAAAGAAAATTAATTTTCTTAAATTTGTCGTTAAACAATACGAAGTACGCATGAATTTTAAGAAATTACGAACAATTAATGAATAAAAATCATCAACAAATGTTAAAAAAGTACAATTTTTTCTAGATTTTATAAACTACAATAAGAAGTTCATTAAAAACTACTTAATAAATGCGATATTATTAACGAATTTTACGAAAAAAAATACGTCATAATTATAAAAACTCACAAAAGAAAAATTATTTTAAAATCTTAAATTAAAATGTTTAAAAAAACTAATATTAAAGATGTATAATTTGCGATTATTAAACAAGATTAAAATTAATGCATTAAATTTAGTTATCGATGCATGCTTCAATTAAAGACATGAAAATATATAACACTTAATAATATATCTCTTAAGAAAACTCTCGTTAGTTAAATAGAACTATAATGTTCACGATAAAAAACTACTCGTTATAGTAGTTTTCTTGAAGTCATGAAGAGTATATACAAAAAAATCGCTAAAACTTACGATTCTTACAAATTATAAAAATTTTGTGCATTTCATTATTATTAAACAACTTAACAAAAAACAAATGCAATAATTAAAAAAACTTAAATAATACAAGTTCAAAATATAATATATTTTAAACAAAAATAATAATAAAGTAGACGCACTTAGCAAAAGAAGTAATTATATAGAAATGAAGAAATCGTTCAATTACAATATATTTAAGATCAATAAAAACAAATCATTATTAGCAAATAAATACGAATTAAATGTTACATTACGAATATTTCAAGATAATACGAAAGAGTTTCTAATAAAAAAAGAAAAACTTCAAATATTTATTAACAAAATCGACGAATATATAAAAGAGCATTATGACGAATCATTACAAAAACATCTAAAAGTGACAAAAATTCTTTAGCTTTTACGTTAACATTGTTAGTTTTTACAAATAAGATAAATTATCGAGATATACATTAAACGATGTTTTAGCTATTAATAGAACAAACATAATACGCATGCGAACTATGACGAAATTTAATATTAAAAATTATTTAAATTGTTATGAAATAAAGTTACGATAAACTTTATTATTAAGTTGTTAAAATTAACGAACTCAATAATTGAAGACAAATATAATTCGATACTAGTAATGATCAATAAGTTTATCAAGTACTTATATATTATCGCATGCAAAGAGAAGTTTATCGCAAAACAACTAAAATACATTATATTAAATCGATTTATAAGATATCACGATATACTTAAAGAACTAACTAGTAACAAAGACAAACTCTTCACGTTTAATTATTAAAAGACGTTTCTCTTAATGTTAAATACAAGACTTTAAATGTCTATTATCTATCACTTAATTACGAATAATTAAATAAAAAGAACAAATTAAAGTCTTAAGCAATATTTAAGACACTATATTAACAATACTTATAGTAATTAAATATCACTTTTATCTATAATATAATTAACACTTAATGCAAAGGTTTTAAATATTACTAAAATAACTTTATTTTTTGTTAATTATAGCAAGAAATTAAATCTTTTTAAAAAAAAGCGTACGCATTTGTTTGCGCAATTAGTTATCGAAAGAGTAGCGACATTAAAAAAGATACATGACAACATCTCGAAAATGCAAAAAAGATTAATCAAGTATTAAAACAAGAAACGAAAAACGACATCTTAACTAAAAGAGAGAAATAAAATACATCTTTTTACAAAAAATTTTAAAACAAGAAAATTAAGCAAGAAATTAAATTATGTTAAAGTTAAATCATTTCTCGTTAAAAAAGCTAAGAGATTAGTTAATTACGAACTTGGCTTATTCTAAAATGCCAAAATATTTTTAATATTTTATATTTTATTGTTGAAGTCAACAAACTTAATTACGTCTTTATAAGACATCTTTTATTTCTATTTACAAAAAGAGAAATAGTTCGAAATCGAGAAAATTCTAAAACAAGAAAATCAAAAGTATCTTATCAAGTGAAAAGAATACTTTATTTTCGAAAATACGTGAGAATCTCTTAAGAATCTTCGACGATGCTAGAGATTGCTAAAGAAATTTAAAAAAAAAAAACCTTTTTCTAGAAACTAAGAAACAACTTTTGAAACAAATTATTATTAAAAAAAACAACGATCACTTCTTAATTCGAATAAGAATCAATTAAGTTCTTTAAAGCATTTAATTTATTTAAACTTTAAATTTCACGACGAAGCATTTCATTATTACGTTTCTTCAAAAAAAAAATTTGTTTGCGCAATCTCTTTATACGCGCATATTGCTTACGAAGCTCTTGATAAAGCTTATTCGCACAAACGATCGTTAGTCGCATCCTTTTTTCTAAAACATTCTTTTATTGTTTTAAAAATTGTTATTTAACATCGAAAAAATTATGACAATCGCATTTAATTAAGAATCTCACGCATTCAACACAATAACTAAATTTTTTCTCTATTTTACAAAGAAAGTTACGACGAACACAATGAGAACATTAAGATATAATAACGTTTGTTCGAAGTAATCTTCGATAAAACTCGTAACGTTGTTAGGATTTTTTTAAATCATCAAGCATAATGATAGAAAAAATAAATCATGATGTTTTTCAAGACGAAAATCTTGAAAAAGAAGATAATGTTACGAGTTGCGTACTTAGTTCTATTAATTACGACGCAAAGCTCTTCACAATATGTAGAGCACAACTTGTTAAAAAAGTATCATGTGACTAAATCAATAAATCAATGAGATCAACGATATTAATTCATTAAAATCACTAATTTAAAGAATCAATAAATTATTAAGATTAAAAGCATTAATTCATCGATTTAATTAATTCATCATGTATATAAACTCCTAAACGCGATTTTCTTATAAATTGTGTTTAATTTATTTATTAAGTTATTCTTTATTATAGATACAAGCTGCAAACCCTTGTTATCAAGAGATTGCTTACATTGTCTAAAGACGTCTACAAATCTCTTCAACAATATTAATCTATTCTAATACTTTAGTCGCCTAGATAGCAACGTAACAATAAGTTTCAACTATAGAGTAGTTTATTAATTAATTATTATATATAGTATAAGCAAGCTATATCGAATTTAAATATTAGTATATCTCTTTTCTTATTTTGCAAAGATCTACAACAATTCTATTTTAAATTATCTTTTTATATATAGATTAATAGATTAATATTACTTAAAGAATCTATTTAGTTAAATATTAATATTATAGTTAATTCTAAATAAACTTTTTCTATTAAAAGTATAATATTAGTATTAAACAATACAAACTATTGTTGTTAAATAATTGCAAGCTTAATAAATAGTTTGTGCTATTTTGTGTCAATTTGCGTTAACTTGGGCAAGTATAGCGAAAATTGTGTTTAAAAAGAAAATGTTAGCTTTATATACAATTGTATCTATCGAAAAGACAACTCTCTTAATTAATTTAAATTAGTTTACGTTAACTTGAATAAATATAGCAAAGATTGCATTTAAGAAGAAAATATTAGCTTTATATACAATTGTATCTATTAAAGAAATAATTCCTTTAATTAATCTAAGTTAATTTGCGTCAACTTAAGCAAGTATAACAAGAATTGTATTTAAAAAAAAGATATTAGCTTTATATACAATTGTATCTATTAAAGAGATAACTCTCTTAATTAATCTAAATTAGTTTGCGTCAACTTGAACAAGTATAGCGAAAATTAGATTTAAGAAGAAGATATTAGTTTTATATACGATTGTATCTATTGAAGAGTTAATTAATCTAAATTAGTCTACGTTAATTTAAACAAATATAGCGAAAATTGTATTTAAAAAGAAGATATTAGCTTTATATACAATTGTATTTATCGAAAAATAATTCTTTTAATTAATCTAAGTTAGTTTGCGTTAACTTGAGCAAATATAGCAGAAACTACAACAAAAGAAAAAAAAATAGAAATATAGTCTTATATTTAATTATAGTTATTGAAAATATTGTTCTTGATTAATCTAAATTAGTTTGCGTTAATTTGAACAAAAATAGCGAAAGCTACGTTAAGAAAAGAGAGTTGCAGTATTACAACTTTATATACGACTATAACTATTGTAGAAATATTCTCTCTTAATTAACATAAGCTAGTTTGTGTTAAATTAAACAAACATAATAGAAACTATGTTAAAAGAAGAGAGATATAGAATTATAGCTTTATATTCGACTATAGTTATTGAAAACACGATTTTGTTAATTAATCTAAGTTAGTCTGCGCCAATCTAAACAAGCATAACAGAAAATATGTTAAGAGAAGAGAGATATAGAATTACAACTTTATATTCGATTAAAATTATTGAAAACACAATTTTGTTAATTAATCTAAGGTAGTTTGCGTCAATTTGAACAAATATAGCAAAAACTACTATTGTAGAGATGTTCTTTCTTGATTAACATAGACTAGTCTGCGTCAATCTAGACAAGCATAACAGAAAATATATTAAGAAAAGAGATATATAGAATTATAGCTTTATATTTGATTAAAGTTATTGAAAACACTATTTTGTTAATTACTCTAAATTAGTTTGCGTCAATCTAGACAAGCATAACAAAAACTACTATTGCAAAAATATTCTTTTTTGACGAATATAAGCTAGTTTGTGTCAAACTAGACAAGCATAACAAAAACTATAGCAAAAAAAAAGATATATAGAATTATAGCTTTAAATCTGATTAAAGCTATTAAAAACACAATTTTGTTAATTAATCTTAATTAGTTTGCGTTAATTTGAGCAAAAATAGTGGAAATTATATTAAGAAAAAAGGGTCGCAATATTATAACTTTATATGCAACTATAACTATTGCAGAAATGTTCTCTCTTAATTAATTTAAACTAGTTTGCGTTAAATTAAACAAGTATAACAAAAATTGTATTAAGCGAAGAGAGATATAGAATTATAGCTTTATATTCGATTATAGTTATTAAAAATACAATTTTGTTAATTAATTTAAATTAGTTTGCGTCAATTTAAACAAGTATAGCAAAAAATATATTAAGAGAGAAAAAATATAGAATTATAGTTTTATATTCGATTAAAGTTATTGAAAACACAATTTTGTTAATTAATCTAAATTAGTTTGCGTTAATCTAAGCAAGCATAGCAAAAACTATATCAAAAGAAAAGAGATATAGAATTATAGCTTTATATTCGATTATAATTATTGAAGACATTGCTTCTTAATTAAGATATATTAATATATATTAATTTAAACAAGAATAGTAGTATTTGCGTTAAGAGAAAAATTATATTAAATAACAACTTTATATATAGTTTCGAATTAATAAAGATATAATACTTTTAATTAATCTAAGTTAATTTAAATTAATTTGACAATTATATTAAAAACTTAATTGTGCTTTTATAGTTAAGTATTACAAGACTCTTTAAAATATTTTTTTTGTTTGTTTTTATATCTATTGCAACTACAAATAAGTTTCGAAAACTTAATATAAAAAATACTAAACTTTTGTTTTCGACAAAACTTTATTAGTATTTTTTTTTATTTCAGTTTTTTTTTTTTCAATAACAAGTCGAACTTTGTTCTTAATTTAATGCATGTTGCAATAGTTAAAAAGTAATTAAAAATTGTGTTGTATAGTTAATATCTTAAAGAAAAAAGAGTTACGTATAGACAAAATAACAAAAAAAATAAAGATAAAAAGTAAAACAAAAACAATAGCAATAAACTAAGTTAATTAGAATTTAAATCAAATTAATTAGAATCGAAGTTATAGATTCAAAATAAAATACAAAAATAAATACAAAAATAGCTTTTTAAATTGTTAATTTTTTTAACAATATTTATACAACAACTATTTAGATTGCAAGAAGATTTACAATCTTAAAAATCTTAATTATAAATTTAATTATTACAAACTAATTGTTTAGCGCAATATTCTTAATTTTTGTTTTTGTATATAGTATATAGTATAAGATTTTTAATTTGTTATTTTAATATTAGACGCAAGCAAAGATTTAAGCAATTTAAAATATGCTATATACGAGTTCGTATATAATAACTATTATAACGTATCGAAAATTCTAATTTTTCTTTAGTATTTTAACAATTTTAATTAATGTATTTAATTTGTTTTGTTGCAAAAACTTGTTTATTGTTTACTTTTTTAGCAAATTTAAAAATATTAATTGTTATTTATTGTTTCGAATTTCTCGAAATTTTGAAATATATTTAAAAATACTCTCTTTAAAGTTAAATACTCTCGCAAAAATAATAAAAAGAAATTAATATATATCATTTATAAAATAAGACAAATATTAAAATTTGCAATAAAAATAGCAAAAATATCAATTATAATAAAGCAAAAGCTAGAATAAAAATAGAATTTATACGTTTTATTATTAATATTATTTTAGAAGAATTCGATATAATTAAGATAAATATCTCGAAGTACTTTAGAAAAACTTTTTGAATAACAAATAGTTTTGAACAATTTTTTATTAATAAGAAATAAAAAAAAATTAAGAATTAATTCTTTTTAATACAATTAATATTTAAGTTTATATAAACTTTAAACATATAGTTTTTAATTTAATATATTTGTTGTTGCAAAATTATTAATATTATAAATATTAAATATAATAGAATTATTGCAAACTTGCAACAAACATATTTTATCGAAAATTTATTCAATTTTTTAAATTGTTATGCTTGTAAAATATTTTTGAATATAAATTGATTTATATTGTTGTCGATTCTAGACTATATATATTTGTTCGAATTATTCTTTAATATGTTTTTTTTTAATTAACAATTATACTTTTTAGACTATCTTAATGCTTTTTAAGAAAAGTATTTTTTAATAAATCTATATTAGAGTTTGAGAAAATATAATAGTTGTCTATTGTATAATTTGTTTTAATTATAATAACAAATTATAATTTTAAGAATTAAAGTTTCAAAAATTTGCATAATTTCGAAAATTAATATTTTGATTTTTAAGATATTTTTTTTTTTTTGTTATTGATATTTTATTTTTTATTTAATAGAGAGATTTTGTTGTAAGATTAAAATAAAAATAATTTAAATGATTTTAGAAATTCGAGTTTGTTAAATTGAGAAAAACAACAATATTTGTAAAATTTGCTATAATTATAGATTCGAATATTACTATTAATTAAAAACAATTTTTGAATTTTTGAATTTTTGTGCTATTTATTATTTTTTAGACTTTTAGTTTTAATATCTTAACAATATAATATCTATTAACAATAACAAATTTTATATAAATACGATAGATATTCTTTGATCTTATATAAGATTATTTATAAAACTTAGTAAACTTAAGTGCAATATACAACTTTTAGTTGTAATATATAGTTAAAAACTATACAATAAATAAGATTAAACTTAAAAGATTGTAATATTTTAAACAATTTTCTTTTATATTTGTAAAAAGCTATACAATAAGATTGCAATAGATTTGAAGTTAATTAAAAATAACAATTGTTAATATCTAATTGTTCTTAATTAATTAATAAAAATTAAGAAAAATAATATTAAAGTTCTTTATATTAACAAATCTATAGACTCTTTTGTTTTAATTTTCGAGATTTGTATTTAAAAGAAAATATATAATAAAAATACTATATATAAGATAGAAACCAAGTTAATATAAATAGATGTCTAACTATTGCTTAGATTAGCAAAAGAGCAAACAATATTAATAAATATATTTTTAGAATAATATTTGCAAATAATAGATTTGTCTTTTTATTTTATTTGAATGCTTTATTATTGTTTCTATAGCTATAAACAAAAGACAATAATTGCAAAAATAATAATAGTTTATAAATATAGATTGTTAGTAATTAAGTAATTAATAAGAACAAATATATTTTATTTTTTGAAAATTTATTTTGTTTACAAGTAATGTGTCATAAAGATTATTCGATTTAATATTAGAGACAATAACAAAGAATTTAGCTAATTACTATTAAGAAATTTTTCTTACTTTATATTTAATAGTATATTTTTTTTTTAATTTTTTTTTTTTAAGAACAATATATATAAAAGTTGCAATACGTTTTTTAATTTTGTTTAAAGAATGCTTATATAGTTAATTAATTTAAAAAACTTTAAAATTAAATATTAATTTAATAAAGTATTTAAATAGAAAAAATAATTACAAATATTTTAACTATATTTTTATTTGTATTTTTTTTATTTTTCTCTTTTTTATCTTGCAAATTTGTCTCCATTAATATATCTACTTTTTTCTTTATAATATATATAGTTATTATTAAATTAAAGTCTCTTTTATTGTCGAACTTAGTTTTAAATTTTTGTATATTTTAATTTTTTAAGTTATTATTAATCTTATATTGTTTACTTAAACAATTTTGTTTAAAAAAGAGAAATTAAGATTTAATTTATTATAGTAGAATAACTTAGTAAATAAAATACTATGCGTTTCGAATTTAATAAAATATATTGTCAATTTGAAAGCAATATAACAAAGAAGATAGACTTGTATATTAATTTGTATAAAATAATTTTTTGATTGCATTCTTTGTCAATTAAATTAAGAAAACTTTGAAATAATTAAAAAGATTTGTAATGAAAAAAGAGTTAATAAAATTGTATTGTAAAAAATAAATTAATATAATTTGTTAAAAATTATCTACTTATTTATTAGAGCAAATTCTAAAAGTATAAAAATAGATTTATCTATATTGTTTTAATTTTGTACTTAAATTTAAAGAAAATTTTTAAATTTTTATTAAGTTAAGAAAATATAATATTGAACATTGTTGTTATTAATTAAATTACAAATTGTTTTTCGATATTTAGTATATTACAACTTAATTAATTAGATTCGAGAAACAATTATATTAAATAAGTCAAATTTAAAAAGACTTAAAATTAAAGTTTAAAGTTTGTAAAAAATGATTAAACAAAAAGAAATAGAATTGCGTTGTTCGAAATTTCGAAGAAAGTATATTAAAAACTACAAATAAAAAATAGCAATTAAACTCGAAATTAATTAACAATAATATTTTAATAATAAAAGCAATATATAAGCTTGCTAAAAAGCTTAAAGAGACAAAAAAAAGATGCAAAAAAAATTGTTCGAGATTAGTATAATTGTTATTTTTGCTATTTGTTTTTAAGTATTCTTTGTAACTTTAACAACAAATATAGCGTTATAAACAATTGTATCTTTGCAAAGATTAATTAGATACTAAAAATAATTTTAAATTTTCAAAATTTGTCTATATTTTTTATGCAAAATTTTAGTTTGTTTTATACGTGTTGCTTTTAGTTCGATTTTTGAATAGTAATAAGTTTTATAGATTTTGTTAATAAGTTTGTACTTTTAAGTTAAAACAATTGTACAATAAAAGAGCGTCTTAATATTGATATAGTAAAATTTATAATAAGTTAATAAGACATATTTTTAAGTTTATGTTTTTAAATTCTTAATATAGTTATATTTTTGTTAAAATAAAAGAGTTGATATTATAAATTAATTTGTAACAAAATAATATTTACAAAAGAAAAATCAAATAAATAAGAGAAACAAGTTGTAAAGTTAGATATTATTAATAAGTTAATATACTTACTAACTTAATATATATACGTCGAATATAGAATAAATATAATTGAAAATTATATAAATTCATTACGCGCAATTATATAAATAGCATTTTTGAGCAAGATTAAACTAATATAAGTTAGATTAATCGAGTAATTACAAACGCAATTAAGAAATAGATCTATTATAAAATTATTTATTAATTAACTTGTTAATAATGTTTAGAGATATATGTAGAAGATAAATTTAAATTATATTAAACAATTCGAAACTATTTGACGTTAAAGATTAAGATATAGATATTTTTGCAATAATTAATATAAAAGAGATAGAATGTATAAAGCTTTGAGATTTATATAAAATTGAAGTATATTAACGCAATTTAAGCAAGATAGAGTGCTTGAGTACTAAAATATCTAGAGTATTAATTAAAATCTTAGACTATATATATTTAGAAATTAAAAAATCGATAACTCTATTTAAGATCTAAATTAGTATAGCATAGTTTAAGCTAACGCTAACAATAATAGAAGTATTTATAATCTAAGTATATAATTTGTAACATTAGATTTGAAGTTTACGAAAGTGTTCTAATATACTTTTTGAGTTAAGATTGATCTAATAGAATTATTATAAGAGAAGAGTAACAAATATAACTTTTTGCTAACAATTAGCTAACAAAAAGTTATTTTAGCAATATGCGCAACTAGCACTTTCTAAGTAGAGATTCCGGAATTGCCAATGTTAAAAGTGTTCTATAAGTGCAATCTATTTAATTTGTCTATTTATAAGTTTATATACAATAAACTTCTATCTTGCTCTATATAGATTAATAAATTATCTCTTAGACTCTAAACTATTAAAAGATAATTTTATATTGCTAGCTTTGTAGCTACAAACGCGTAATTATTATATACTATAACGAAAAAATAATAGATTGTAAATTAAACTTGTTAAGCAATCTTAAATCGATTAATAAAAAAAGATCGAAGTTAATTAATAATATTAATATTAATTTATTAAATACAATTTTGTTTAAGATTTAATTAATAATCGAAAGCAAGCTTTTAAAATATATCAAAAATACTGTTAATAAACTTTGTTTCTTTTAATTTGTTATTAAGTTAATAAAAGAAAAAGAATAACTTTAACTAAAAAAAAAATATTTTTTATTTTTACTAGTTTTGTAGAAATAATAAGATTAAATATCTTAAGCATTAATAAGTTTATTATTTTATTAATATATTTGTAAAAACTTCTTTTGTTTAAAAGATTACAATAATTCTTTAGCTTAATATTTGCGCTAAGAAAATTCTTTATATTTAAAGAAGATTAAAATATTAAATAATATTTTTTGATTAAATTAATTCTAATATGTTTAACGCAATATATATTTTAACAATAATATTAAAGATTTTAAATTAAATCGAAAAAAAATATATAATATAAATTAAAATATAAGACAATTTTGCTCTTATTTAATTTTATAAATTAATTATATTTATTTTCTAAATATTAAAAATATTTTTGCAAATACTCTTTTTAACTTTGTTTAACAAAGAATTAATAAAAATATTTTGTTAATTTAAGCTTCAAATTAATTTTATAAAAGAGATATTATCTAATAATAGCAAAAGTTTAACAAAAAATAAATAAATTGTATTAAATTAAAAGTATCTTAAGATTAATAAAATAATATTAATAATACTTAAATTATTTAATCTTATTAATAATTTATCTATTATATTAGAAACAAAGTTTAACAAAATTATATTTTCTTTTAAGATTACTCTTGTAACAACAATAAATATATTTTTATTTATTGTTAATATTAATATTATAGAATCGAAGAGTATCTAATTAGCAAGTTTGCAATAATTAAATATTTAAAAAATTAAAAAAATTAAAAAAAATTAATTTATATCTCTCGCATATTAAGATATAAAACAACAATTATTTTTAAATTATAAGCTTAAATAATATAATTATATTTTAAAGTATATTGCAACTTTATATATTACAAAAAAACCTAAGAAAAAACAAAGACATTAATTAATTATATAACAAATCTAAATAACAAATTAAATTCAAGTAGTTTAACAAACTTTTAACTTAAGATACTTTATTCTTTGTATTTAAAACAATTTTATATAATTAAATTTGCTATTACTTGCTAAGTTTCTTAAATACAAATTAATATTTTTGTTAATATAGTTTCTTTTATTAAGTTTAAGCTAGTTAAGCTTTATCTTTTAATATAATATTTCGAAGCTTCTTTCTTAGTATTTTGATTTTCTTATTAATAAAGACAGAATTAATATAATTATTTAAATTAATTTTTACTTTTGCAAATAACAATTGCAATAACTAAGAATAATAATAAAACAATAACTTATAAAATTCTTTAAAATAAATAATACAATATTTTTTATTTTAGTAGTTAGTTATTTTGTTTATAATACTTAACTTAGATATATATAAATTTAAAAAAAAATTGCGTTGTTATAATCGACAAATTTTATTCTTTTAACAATTAAATAATTATTATCTTTAGTTAAATTAATATTTCTTACTAATTGTATTTTATTTACGAAACTTGTTATTACTTTCAACAAAAATTTCTCTTCGAATATTATTTATTCTAATGTTTTTTTTGTATTTAACTTAATATTTTGAAATTATTGTTTAATTGTTAAAGAAATTTGCTTTATAATTTTTTTTTAATAAGTTTATTCGCAAATGTTATTTAGAAAAAAGATATATAAAATATATCTTTTTTAATTCGAAAATAATATAAAAATTTATTTAAAAATAATAAAATTATTTTAATTTCTTCGAAAGATTTATAGTTTTAAAAGATATAATTCGCAAAAACAATTACTAAAAAAGATACTACTTAATTTGCAAATAATAACTTTATATTCTTCTATATATTATACTATAATTTAGAATTATATTAATATAATTAGCAAGAATTATTTCTAATTGTAATTTTTAAACTTTAAATAACAAAATAATCTTTTGTATAATATTTATAAAAAGTTTTTTGTATTTCTTGTAATTTATATATTAATTTTTGTCTCTTTTATTTTATTTTTAAATATAAAAAAATTAATTGTTTGCTTACAATATAAATACAATATTTAACAACTTTCTTAATTAATAATATTTTGAAAAAAAAAATTATTTTGTATAGTAGTTTACAATTAAAATCTTTATATATATTAAATTTAAAATATTTATTTACTTTTATTAATAAATAAATAAATATTATATAAATATTATAATTCTATATAAGAATTTGTTTATATCTATATTAATTTTTATCTTTCTATTATATATATTTAATAACAATAATAAATTAATTTATTATTATAAAGTATTAAGTTTGTTAAGTTGTTAAAAGATTTTTTTTTTATAACTTAATTTGTATATATTAGTACAATTATTAAATTTTGCGAATAAAAAAAACAAAGCAAAGCTTTAGATACAAACAAAATAAATTATTTTTAATATCTTAAGAGAAATTGTTTTATTATTAAATTGTAACTTTTAATTAATATTAAAGTTTGTTTACTTTTAAAGTACAATATATATAAATAATTTCTTTTTACTAGTATTGTAATTGTATACAATATTTTTATAAATTACTTTATTGTTTTTATAATATAAGATTAATATTAAAGTTTTTTCTAATATATTTAATTTATTAAGATAAGATATTGTTAATAAAAGTTATACAATATTTTGTAATAATAAAGAAAAATAGAAAGATTTATTTATTTTAAAGAATTAATATTTAATTATAATTAATTTTAATATTAAACTTAAGATATTTAAATATCTTATTGTTATTATATCAATATTAATCAATAACTTTAAATTATATATTTTCGTATTATTAAAGAATTGTATTGCAATTCTTTTTTTTTTGTATTATTAAAATTAAGATTAAGACAAGAATAATAATAAAACAAGAATTATTTAATTACTAAGATATATAAAGCGAAAAAAGATAAAAATTGTAATATATAAAGTAAATAAAAGATAACAATATATACAATAATATACTTAATATATAGTTAAGTTGCTACAAGTTGTAGACAATTAAAAGTTTAAAAAAAAGAGCAAAAGCAAAAGAGCAAAAGAGCAAAAGCAAAAAATAATATAATAGACTAACAATCGATAAAGTTATAATCGACTCTTCTCTAATTAGTATTTAAAACAAGTTGAATAAACGTTATTGTTTAAACTTGTCAAAAGTCTTATTAACTAAAGAAAGGCAGGAGAAAGCAAAGAGAGAGCACAAGAGAGCAACGAGAAAGCAAAAGAGAGCAACGAGAGAGCACAAAGAAGCAAAGAGAGAGCACATCGACAAAATAGACGTTAGCGAGGGAGCAAAGCGACAGCACCTAAGTCAGCGAGTGATTACGTGTTGACCTGTTTTCGGGGATACTATATATGTATACATATATTAGCGATTGTGACTACCATTTATTCCTAGTATCTAGATGTCTTTCTCCATCTTCAGATTAATTACTCGCAATCGAGCTCTACTTCACGAAGAACACGGAGAGCCGGCTACTATCCCTTCTACCTTGCACGATTGTTCCCGTTTCGCATACCGAAATCATGCACGGTTGCAGACCATTGCCATACCCTATTCCCGGTCGATCTACCGAAACCACATCATTGCCATCTTATTTCACGCTGCCAATAGCAGTAAACTCTCATACAGTTCTCTGCCCGGCAGTGGCACTCTTCCACGACACTTCCGCTCCACCTGCACTTCTTTCAGCGGATCCCAACCGCAAGCCATCGCCAAAGCGAATACCCAGACGTCTAGCAGAGTACTATTGGCCGCAATTCCTTTAATCCCATCGACTGAGACAGACCCCCGACTTCAACAACCGGACTCGCAAGAAGATGGTGCCTGTTGTAGGCTCCCCATCTGAGCTGGTTGCGACTAGCAAGGCTACTCGAACTCTGAGCTCTGTCACTTGTGTTGCCGGCCAGCCAAGTAGTCCGACAGGCGCAAGCGCAATATCCACCGCTGTCGCCGCAGCGCCTACAACTCAGGCTGCCGCGAATAGACTTGCAAATGGATTTACACCTTCTGGCAAAAAGTCTGTTGCATCACCGTAGAATTCTCAGGTGTAGAGGCAGTACTCCCAATTCCCCCCCCCCTTCCACCCCCCCCACCGCCGCCCATCCAGCGAGTACCCCTTCATTGCAATCATTAAAACAACGCCACCGGAGCCCATTACCAGCAGGTCTTGGGCCGGAGCCTCTAGACTAGCTCACCCAGGGGAAAGATTTGGCTCCTGAGGCCGCGGGTGAAGGTAGTCGTCCTGGTGAGCTACCACCGCTAATAGGAAGATGTGCGTTTCGCGGCGCGATGGGCAGGGATAGATCGTGATGGGTTGTGTAGGGTCGCTTCTTGGTACGGTGGTGGTTTGATGGAAGGGGACGGTGGTTCCTGCTGAGGATAAGCGGGTCGGGATGGCGTGGACTGTTTGTGGGGAAGGAGGTTGATGGGGGGGGGGAAGAGGGATGAACAGCGAGATGTAGGGTTGGACTTGGAAGGGTTGGATGAGGGGACAGGTGGGGAGAGGATACGTTGAGGTCGGGGGTGCCTTTTCCTGAAATTCTGGGTAGTCATGAGATATGAGAAAGACTTGCGGCAGGGCCAAGGAGGTAGAGAACGTAGGAGAGGCTAGGGAATCAAGGAGATTCGATCTGTGTGCCCAATGCCGGATATCGTTGAACAGCACCCACACCTCAGACTCCTCGCCCACCTTCTCCTCAGAAGAGACAGATTAGCAGTGATCGAGCATGACCGAGAAGACCAGGAGAGTAGGTGATGCGATTGCTTCGACCACATCCCCTTATGCCGCAATCTCCCCCACCCTCCCACCACGAACACAAAACCTCGCCAAACCCCCAACATCATGCAACACCCCCTACCGCATCCCCCCCATCTCCCCCGCCAACATCTCCGTCGCATCCCCCGTCCACTCCACCCTCCCCCTCACATCCTTAATCTCCCCCAGCGTCTCCCCCAACCGCACCATCCCACACCGTATCATCCTTGGATCAATCGCCACGGTCTTGTACACCAAGCGCTGCGTCGCGGGCGAGGCGTCGAAGCGCATGATAAAGTGGTGCCCGGAGTCGTGTCGCATTTGATGCTGCTTTACCGGCTTGGTGAGCAGGAAGGGACCCCAGTTGGTGAGGCCGCGGACGACGCCGCCGCCGGAGAGGATTAGAGTGCCGGCTGTGCGGGCGATTCTGTTGGGGATGGGCGTTAGATGGGGGGTGGAAGAAGGGGAGGGGGAAGGAGAGGGGGAGGGATTTTGGATGGGTGGGGGAGGGAGGAGGCACTCTTTGACTTCGGCGAGGTTGCCCGGCCGGACCTGGAGGTGGTTAGGGATCGTGTTGTGGGGATGGGGAGGGGAGGGCGTACCACGGCTATCATCTCGTATAACATCGTCACCGGCAAGGCATAAGATCTGCCATACGCCGGATTCCCTCCTTCACTCACGCTTGAATCTAAGTAAAGATCACGGCGGAATTTCCGAACCTGCGACGTCGAAGTCCAGAACAAAGAAACGGAGGTTTAGCACTCAGCCCTACCAAGCGGCTAGCGCCGCTGCAGGCCCAACGTTAGGCCCTTGCTTCAACGCCCACCGTACCAATACAAAACATGGCAGCAACCCTCCGGACGAGCGTGCCATTGAAGGCCTCAATATCAAGGGCGACTACCGCAACGATATGTAGACCGCACATCCAAGACGCATTACCACGATGGCCGTCCCTATCAAGAACGCACACCCCTCCAAAGTGTGGTAGAAGAACGTTCATGAGCTCAAGAAATTGTATGACGCCCAATTGACCCTATGAAGCAACGGGGGACGAGCAGTATTTGACTACCGGCTGCAGTGCTCGAGAAGAAATACACCTCCGACCACGAATGGATCGAGCTCTCCTCCGACGGCAAAACCGGTACTT